>Ga0222716_10003004_pt1 | contig 13545 bp, 13 predicted proteins | sample C33_13DmetaG_FD_165044 | JGI IMG/M metagenome (GOLD analysis project Ga0222716, IMG submission 165044) | Estuarine water microbial communities from San Francisco Bay, California, United States - C33_13D | ecosystem: Environmental > Aquatic > Marine > Unclassified | place: USA: California... | reverse complement strand
AGTCAAACAGATCATGAGCAACACCGGTTACCCGGCATTCAACTACGACGTGTTCAAGAGGATCTATGACGCGGACGGTGACCTAAAGAACGTGGTGGCAGACTTCGACAACGAGAAGATAGTGGTCAAGACGGACCAAGAAGCAGAGAAGGATCCTGAGATGGATTTTGACAATCAGGGTAGCACGGACGTGGTCAAGAAGATGGCCAAGTCTGCAATGAACAGAAGAAAATAATTACAAGTCTTTTACAATATCAAATATTTGCGGATATATTTTAGGCCAGTTGGTTCCACGTCTGCGGTCCAGTTCGTCCAGGTATATTTTTAATTGTTTCTGTCTTAAGGGACTAGGATCTCTTTGATCGAATTCTTTTATGTTTCCCTCCATAAACTTTTTATGATTAACTTTTACAGAATCAGGAAAGCCATTGGAGTTTGTGTCAAATAATTCAACTGCTTCTCTGAGTCCCCAATCGTTAATCTTGTCTCCAAATATTCCAGGATACATATATTCTCTTGGCCCTGTCTCATGTTGTGCCGCTTTCATCATGCTCCAGTAGATAGGTTTGATCCGACTACACTCATTGATGTATTTGACCAAGGCCGGCATGCCAGGCACCGCTGTAACTGTCAAGGCACTGTTGATACCTTGATCAAATGATGTGTTGTGCAAAATATATTCAAAGTTTTTTATGGCGACACCTAAGTCTAATCCAGTACGCACATATTCTCCCTCTGGGCCCAGTGCATCGCAACTGAAGAATATCTGTATCTTGTCTAACCTGCCAGACTTCTGTAACACTTCCAGTCTATCCATCCACTTCTTGAATCGTTTATGTTCTATATTGTGATTGCTGAAGAACACGAGAGTAAGATCAGGATAGTTGCCTTTCTCTAGGAATTCAATGAACCTAAATGTTTCTTTCTGTAGGAACGGCTCTCCACCCATAACAAATATCTTGTGTAGTTTGTGTAGGTGTTTCTCAAACCATTTGAACAGTAATTCTGTGTGTTCTTCTATCTTAGGGTTCTTCTTCCACCAATCTCTTATCTTGACTCCATCTTTGTTGAAATCTCCAAATCGTTTCTCTTCCTGCTGTATGGTAGAACTGTAATGAGCACCACAATATATGCAAGATTGTTGACAAGTGTTCCCCCAATATACTTCCAACTGTCTTGGAGTCACATCTACTGCTGTGAGGTCATTATCCAGTTCTGGTGGCGCTGTGGTTCCTTCTAAATGCAAGTGTATTTGTCTATCGGATTTGCCACCTGCGTCTTCTATGTGTTTGCAGTGTTGACAACCTCGGCCAGGCCATTCACCTTTAAGCATCTTGCGCCTTGCCTCTAGTTTAGCCGGCAGGTTATGAAAGTTCAATTCACCATCACGAACTTCCAACGGGTCACCTATGACCCTGTGACAACTAGAACTGACACCGTCTGTCAAGTAGATTGTGCTGTGTGTCCATTTCAACTGGCAAGGTAATCCTTTGGTTATTGGAAACGGTTTTGGTGGTTGTTTTGATATGCCCATGTCTAGGTAAAAAGTTTAGCGTATTCTGGGAATACATCGTTAAACTTCTCTTTCCTGATGTTGTCTATTTTTTTGTTGAACTCTATAAAAGAATTTTGTTTTTCGCTGTAACCATTAGGCTCTGTCGCTATCCATTTTTTCATGTAACCAAACATAGATAGCCAACTGTTATTTTTGCTTTTGTATTTTGAAAGTTTTTCTATTACCGCATCTTTAATTTTTTTAGGTAGATATCTCACATCGTTCCATGGCTCGTCCCAACACCAAGTTTCACCCGGGATGATGCCTAACTTTTCGAAATAATCAAAGGTTTCGTCATAATGATATATGTTCCACGGGGTCAATGTTGTTCTAACGGATAATTTAACATTTTCATATTTCTCAGAATCCTTTGCGTAGTGGTTGAGATTACCTATGATATTCTCCCATTTGCTACCGTACCTTATGTAATCATTTTTTGTACCAATTGCATCTACACTAAATCCCATAGAGGCCCGTTTGAACTTGCTAAACTTGTCCATCAGTCCTTCGGCATAAACCATACCGTTTGTGTGTACATGAAAAGTTTTCTCACCAACATTCTTGTTGGACACAGACTGGTCAAGTATGTCAAAAAACATGGGAACAATCATTGGCTCACCTCCAAACATCGACCATGTGACAATTTGATCTTCCCACTCTGCAAAACGTTTTTCTAACTTAGTATTATTGTGGTAAGCGGTCTTGTGTCTATCGAAAAATTTCAAGTATTCTTTGAAGGTCTTACCTTGGTCATCTAGGGCATAGTCTGTCTTGTACCACATACTGCTGGTGTGTGCATTACAACTCCTGCAGGCATTGTTACACTTGTTGCCAGGTTTTAATATTATTACCCTAGGCTGTGTTTCTACATCCTCGACATCTTTTAGTAATTTATTATACTTCTGTCTAGTGGATTCGAGATTAGCATCTTCTTGATCCCAACAAAAGTTGCAGGTCGGATTCCTCACACCATTCTCATGATCTGCTAATAGTTTTTTCCTGTGGTCACTCTCCCATATTTCTTTTACATCATCTGTAAGCACATTAAATTTACTTCCATCCTTTTTCTCCAAATAATAATTGGTTAGTTCGCACGGCATGACCATTCCGTTCATATCGAAATTAAGTGTTAGTCTGGCTTTCTTACAATAATTGTTCATTGGTAATATATTCAGTTGTAAAATATGACATTATAATATATAATTATGCTTATGAAGATACCTAAAGATGTTCTTGATGCTAAGGGCATCGTATACAATCAGAAATATCCGTACGGAGAATTATCAAGAGTAACCAAGAACCACAAGCGTCATTACGAGACACCAGACGGCAGACAGGTGCCCAGTGTGACGACAGTGCTGAGTGCCACCAAGGATATGACTCACCTACACGCCTGGCGTAAGAGGATTGGTGCGGAGAAGGCACAACAGATAACCACGGAATCGGCCAACATAGGAACTGTGATGCACCGTAGCCTCGAGAAACATGTCAAAGGTGAGGACCGCACACCAGGATCAAATCTCATACAGCAGAAGGCACACAAGATGGCCAACGTTATCATAGACAATGGATTGAACAATGTATCTGAAGTTTGGGGATCAGAGGTATCACTATACTATCCAGAACTGTACGCAGGCACCACAGACCTGGTCGGTGTGTACAAAGGTGAACCTGCCATAATGGATTTCAAACAGGCACGTAGATTGAAAAAGAAAGAATGGGTTGAAGATTACTACCTGCAACTGGTGGCATACGCAGAAGCACACAACAAACAGTATGACACACAGATAAAAAGTGGACGTATTTTTATCTGCACACAGGCCAATGAATATCAGACGTTTGACATAGACAACTACGATCAGTGGGTGGGCAAGTGGTATGCGAAACTAGAGGAATACTACAAGCAAATCCTATAGGTATTTTTTAACAAGTTCTGCCCAATCATTAGATCCTTCTGTACCAGGATGAACATCATCATGCAATGGAAATTTCTTGCAATGTTCTTCCATGGAATACCAGAGCTCTTTGATCCAGATTGATGCATCAAGTTTTTGTATAAGTTTCCTTAGAACATCTGTATTTGCTTGTATGCCCATGCGTTCAATATCTTCGTCCTCACGTGACATAAAGGCGTTTCTAGCCAATCCTGTGAGATATGTGTCATCCACTTTCGTAAAAAATGAGTTGAAATACAACAATTTTATCTGCTTTGATTTGCAGTATTCTTGTAAATGAATCATGTAGTGCAAAGTGTTTTCAAAGTTTACAAATTGATTATGACAATATTTGTAGTAAAATTTACGATGCACATCATGTTTTTCTCCTGATTGTTCATTGAATGCCAGTGCTGGGGTGACCGCCACGCGTGAACCGTTGCTGTGAGACAACATAAACCTTTCTGGATTGGTCCATCCGATGATCAGCACATCTGGAGTGGTATGATTCAAGTACTCGATGGTGGTATGAAAAATCCTTTCATTTGATCCACCACCAATTGCAAGATTTTCAATTGCACCTATTTTTGTTGTCCACCTATTTTCCTTATCTAGGTGAAACTCATGAGTGAAAGAACATCCGTTTACTACTATAGGCATGACTTAACTATTTCTCCCCATTCTTTCACTGCGTTTATTGGCAGTGCATGGGCTGGCCCTTTCATTTGACCCGGATAATTATTATCTATATGTTCTTTCATGCTGTACCAAAATTCCTTTATCCAGATATCCTTGTCAAGTTTGTTAATAAGTTTTGTTAACTTGTTGCTGTTGTGTTTAATACCTTGTTTGGTAATCTCTGGATTGTCTCTGCTCATGAATGCAGACTCCGAAATTTTCATTAATGATTGTTGATCAATCTGTTCATCCATAACGGACCTAAAGTAAAGTAATTTGATGCCTTTAGATTTACAATATTCTTGAATAAAGATCATGTAATTTAAAACATTCTCAAAATTTACAAAATCGTTGTGGAGGTTGCTGTAATAAAATTTTTTGATATCATCATAGTCTTCTCCTGTGTGTTCGTCAAAACACCTATGCGGTGCAACAATTACTCTACTGCCGCTGTTATGATATAATGATCCCCTGGCAGTTGAACTCCAACCTATGATTAAAGTATCTGGTGTGGTTTCATTCAAGAACTTTATTGTTGAATTGAAAATCCTGTCATTTCCGGCACCACCCATGGCTATGTTGTGTGTGGCACCTATATGTGTGCTCCACCTGTCCTCAGGTTTCTGTAAGTATTCATGCGTGAAAGAATCTCCACTGACGCATATGATTTTAGTCATGTACCTATTTAATACTTAGATAATTATGTAATAAATAACTCTATATGCCGATAGTACAGATATCAAGAATACAGCACAGACGTGGAAAACGAACAGATTTACCGCAACTTGCCGCGGGAGAACTGGGTTGGGTTGTTGATGAACAGAGATTGTTCATTGGAAACGGTACGGTGGCAGATGGTGCACCAGCAGTGGGCAACACAGAGATTGTGACATCAGGCAGTTCAGCATTCACAACAGCACTCAATCACACATACCAAGGTTACTTGGGGGACAGCACACCTGTAACAACATCACAGGCAAGAAAACTGGGACAGAGACTAGACGAGTACGTGTCAGTGAAAGACTTTGGTGCAACAGGTGATGACAGCACGGCTGACGTCACAGCGATACAGAATGCCATAGACGAAATTTATATAGACACAGACAAAGACGACACTAGATCAAGGAGAGTGCTTTTCTTTCCGGCAGGTACATACAGAATCAACGCCGCACTGAAGATACCACCATACGCACACTTGGTAGGCGAAGGTCCAGACAAGACCATAATCAGAAATTCAGGCAACAACGCTGTCATGGTAACACAGGACGACGAAGGAAACGTTGGTGCCAACATCGGAAACTCCGGAGCAACGACTCCAACACAGATACAGATTTCAAACATGACTGTCAGGAACACAGTGGCCTACGGTGGAATATCATTGGACAGGGTTACAAAAGCATATTTCAATAATGTCAAGTTTCAAGGTTCTTACGCCCAGGGTGGTGCTGACGCATCAAATTCAAAAGGTATAACGGTAACCGAGTCCACAACAGTCTACTCGACAACAAACGTGGTATTCAATCAGTGTGAGTTCACAAAATTTGCGAGACTAGTTGACATCAGTGATGACTCAACAAGTATCAGATTTCATGACTGTGATTTCTCAGTAGCATACCATGGAGCACTGATAGGTGCAGAGATGGATGGAAGCACAGCAGGTAAAATTAATGGACCAAGAGATGTTCATTTTACGAGTTCTAGTTGGAGCAACATCAGCCAGCAGGCAATATATGTGAAACCAACAGCAGGTGCCGACGCAGGTGTTGGACCAAGGAACATAATATCACATGGCAACTATTATGCAAAGACTGTGGCGAATAATTTTGAAGGCATAGGATCATTAAATGAAGTGCCAGTGATCCAATATGACAATGACGAATGTTCGTCAGTGATGGACTTCTTTGAAAGATCTGACCTGCGAAGATCAGATGGCAGTTCTCACATGAATGCGGCACCGGAATTACAGGGTATTGGAATACAGTCCAAAGCAATAAAATCTCAGACACTAGCAAACAACACATCGACGGCCACCACATTCAATGAATATCCAGCACTAGCAGGTAAAGGATTGAAAGTTGTTTATAAAATTGTTAGGGGTACACTTGACAGAACAGGTGAATTCGTGGTAAGTGCATCTACCAATGGTGTAAGTTACGACGACACCTACACCGAAAGCGGAAGTGACTGTGGTGTTGAACTGACAGCGGTGCTTGACAACAAAGATTCCACGGCAGGAAACGAAACGGTTGCATTAAAATTCACAACGACCAACACAGGTACGGCGGCGACAATAGATTACCAGACCACAATCTTGGCATAATCTCCATAAACAGATAGACAGAAAACTTTTTTTGTCGTAATATTAGTACATTATAAAATTACATAACGACGCTGTGATTTTATTCGTATGACAGGTAAGCAAAAAAGTATAAAAAAGTTAAACACACGGATTTAGATAAATATGGATACAACAAAAACAAAAATCAAAAACAGAATTACAAGAAACTTAATGCCCAACACCAACTCTAGTACGATCAAAGTTCAAAAAAGAGATGGCAGGCTGGAAGATCTTGATATTAATAAAATTCATTTCGTCGTTGAAGAGGCGTGTGAAGGTCTTGCCGGAGTGTCATCGTCACAAATAGAAATGAACGCCAACATACAGTTCTATGATGGCATGACAACAAAAGATATCCAAAATGTTTTAGTACGTTCAGCAAATGACTTAATAAGTCTTGAAGCACCCAACTACCAGTACGCCGCGGCGAGACTGCTTTCCTATGACGTGAGGAAGGAAGCACATGGCCAATACGAATACATTCCATTACTAAAATTAATTCTAAGGAATATTAAACTTGGTGTGTATGACAGAGGCATCGTTGAAAAATACAACAAAACAGAATTAAAGAAATTCAACACATGGATCAAGAGAGACAGAGATTTAAAATTTACATACGCAGGCCTTAGACAGATATGTGACAAGTATCTAGTACAAGACAGAAGCACAGGACAACTGTATGAGACTCCACAGGACATGTACATGATGATCGCGGCAACACTGTTTGCAGACTATCCAGCGAAGACAAGGATGAGTTACGTAAAGAAATATTATGATGCAATATCACAACACAAGATAAACATTCCAACACCAGTGATGGCAGGTGTTAGAACACCTATAAGACAGTTTGCTTCTTGCGTTCTAGTGGATAGTGATGACACTTTGCCAAGTATCTTTTCAAGCGACATGGCTATTGGTTTGTACGTTGCCAGAAGAGCAGGCATAGGGATCAACGCAGGACGTATCAGAGGTATCAACAGTAAGATCAGGGGAGGGGAGGTCCAACACACAGGTGTGATTCCGTTCCTAAAGAAATTCGAATCAACTGTGAGATGTTGCACACAGAATGGTGTGCGTGGCGGAAACGCGACGGTGCACTTTCCAATATGGCATCCAGAGATCGAAGACATACTTGTTTTAAAAAACAACAAAGGTACAGAGGACAACAGAGTTAGAAGAATGGACTACTCCATACAGATATCCAAACTGTTCTATGAGAGATTCATGAACGAGGAAGACATCACGCTCATCTCTCCACACCAGGCGCCAGGATTGTATGAGGCATTCGGTACCGACGAGTTTGACGACTTGTACTTGAAGTATGAAGCAGACAAAACAATTCCAAAGAAAACGGTTCCAGCACAGGATCTCTTCTTTGACCTGTTGAAAGAGAGGGCAGAGACAGGACGTATATACATAATGAATCTTGACCACTGTAATTCGCACAGCAGTTTCAAAGACAAAGTTTCAATGAGTAACCTGTGCCAAGAGATCACATTACCTACAACACCAATCCAAGACATACACGACGAGCAGGGAGAAATCGCACTGTGTATACTTTCAGCGGTCAATGTTGGTTCACTGAATGACTTAGGTGAACTGGAAAACATCTGTGACCTAAGTGTCAGGGCACTAGAACAAATAATAGATTACCAGGACTATCCAGTGAAGGCCGCAGAAGTTTCTACAAAGAAGAGAAGGAGTTTGGGCATAGGTTACATTGGATTGGCACACTACTTGGCCAAGAACGGTGTCAAGTATTCAGATCCAAAAGCATGGGACCTAGTTGACAGACTCACAGAGGCGTTCCAATACAATCTACTGAGAGCCAGTTGCAACATAGCAATGGAGAAAGGCAAGTGTGAGGGATTCGAAAGAACCAAATACGCGGATGGCCTGCTACCGATCGATCACTACAAGAAAGAAGTAGATGAGATCGTGCCACACAAACAGAGAATGGCATGGGAGAGCCTAAGGAAAGATATTGCCAAGTATGGCTTAAGACACAGCACACTGTCAGCACAGATGCCAAGTGAGAGCAGTTCAGTTGTTTCAAACGAGACGAACGGCATTGAGCCACCGAGAGCATTGATGGCCATCAAGAAAAGCAAGAAAGGTCCTCTGAAGCAGATAGCACCAGGGTTCCCCAAACTGAAGAACGACTACACGCTGTTGTGGGACATGCCAGACAACACGGGCTACATCAATGTTGTTGCGATGATGCAGAAGTACTTCGACCAGGCCATATCAGGCAACTGGAGTTACAACCCATTACATCATGAGAACAACGAAGTGCCTCTGTCAGCCATGGCACAGGACATGCTCACAGCATACAAGTATGGTTGGAAGACATCGTACTACCAGAACACCTACGACTTCAAGGGCGAGGAAGAGGACGTGCAACCAGCAGGCATTGCCGCACAACTAGAAGACGACGGTGAGGATGTTATCCTCGAACCTGAGAACCCAGTTGCACAGGTGACTACATCTGCAGACGACGGTGAGTGCGACGCTTGTACAATCTAACATTAGAGAATTATTATGACGAAAACAGTTTTTAACCAGGGGAAAGTTGACTTTACAAAACAGCCCATGTTCTTTGGCGAGGATGGTGGCATACAGAGATATGACAACTTCAGATATCCACAGTTCGACAAGTTGAACCAGACCATGATAGGTTACTTCTGGAGACCAGAAGAAGTGAGTCTACAGAAAGACAGAGCAGACTTCATGAACTTCAGACCTGAACAGAAACACATATTCACAAGTAACTTGAAATATCAAACACTGTTGGATTCAGTACAGGGTAGAGGACCAAGCCTTATGTTCTTGCCATACGTCAGCAATCCAGAACTGGAAGGTTGCATAGTCACATGGGACTTCTTTGAAACTATTCATTCTAGATCATACACACACATAATGAAGAATGTGTATGCAGATCCTAGTGAGGTGTTTGACACTATCCTGGATGACAAAGAGATATTGAAGAGAGCAAAGAGTGTCACACACGAGTATGACAAGTTTGGTAAGATGGCACTTGATTATTCAGCGGGCAAGAAAGTGGACATGCTTGAATTGAAGAGACAACTGTACCTAGCAATGAACACAGTTAACCTATTAGAAGGATTGAGATTCTACATCTCATTCGCCTGCACATTCGCATTTGGTGAACTGAAACTGATGGAAGGTTCTGCAAAGATACTTTCATTGATCGCAAGGGATGAAGCGACACACCTCAACCTGTCAACACACGTGATCAAGGCATGGCAGAAGGGCGATGATCCTGAAATGACCAAGGCCATGAAAGGCACAGAGAAGACAGTGATACAGATGTTCAAGGACTGTGTTGAAGAAGAGAAAGCATGGGCCAAGTACCTGTTCAAGGACGGATCAATCATAGGACTGAACGAGAAACTGTTGGGCAATTACGTTGAGTGGATAGCCAACAAGAGATTAAGAGCATTAGGATATGATCCCATATATGATGTATCAGCATCAGCCAACCCACTGCCATGGACACAGCACTGGCTATCATCAAAAGGCATGCAGGTGGCACCACAGGAGACTGAAGTGGAGTCATACATAGTTGGTGGTATCAAGCAAGACGTCAAAAAAGGCCAGTTCTCTAAATTTAAGTTATAATCACAGCGGTTTTTGGCATCCATAAATACTTGTATGCCAGGAATAGCAAGAGACAAAAGAGATCTAGCACGTACCGGACACGGTTGTACTGCCCTGATAGGAGCCATAGCAACTCACCGATCGGTGTTCGCTAATGGAAGTGCCATCTTGAGACCTGGTGATCCGTTGCTACCACACACTATTGAGGTATGTTGTCCATTACGTTGTATTGGACATTTCGCAGTAATTAACTCTGGGTCACCTAATGTTTTCGTCCAGGGTCGACCGGTGGCACGGAGATTTGACTCAGCGGATTTTGGATACATGATAGGTGCATCACCCAACGTGTTTGCGAACGGATAACAATGACAGTCAAAAAAGGATTAGCATCACTGGCAGACAATCAACCAAACTTCTCCAACCAGGCATTGGAGAACGCAGTCAACACATTGAAAGTTGGATGGGTGACAAAAAGTTTTGAATTGGATTCTGTTATAGCAAGTAATGAAGTGCTCACAACATCACAGAAGAATGATTTGAAAGATGATATCAACAATGTCACACACTTGAACTTGGGCAGGACGCTGGGCGATCTGATCAGGCACACTGCAACCATACTTGACGGCTCCATAATCCCGGGCAACCCAGATATTTCATCTGGACCTAACGGGCAAGGCACCTTTATAGAAATCCTAGGATCCGTGCAAGGACTTCAAATCACGATCCCAACCCTCTACGGCGTGCCAGCATCAGACAAATCAAGGGAAGTAAATGATCACCTGGGGACTCTCAACAACATATTCACAACAACAGATGACAGTTCAGCATCCGTGTTCACTTCATTGCTGGAGTCTATCAACTTCATAGTGACGGCAGACTTGGCCACAGAGACGGCACTGGAGACAGCATACGACAATCTCAAGAATTTCATCAACAGCGTGGTTGCGGACAGTACAGATTTCCAAGAAACACTGGACAATTTTGCGACAGCGGTTGCAACTGCACACACCAATTTCAACAACGCCATGGCGGCGGAACCCTTGCTCACACACAGGAATAATCTGATAGCACAGCGGGAGAAGATCAACGTACAGGTCGCATTGGAGAACAGCAACATCACCAGCATCAGGACATACACAGAATCACTGTCAAACAACCTGGCGTACACCTCCTTGGCCGAGGATGCTACGCTGAGGCAGTTGATGAGTAAAGTTGCACAGAACAAGCAATGGCAGACCTACTTCGAGAACTATGAGAACGAGAAGGAGAACCTAAATCCCATATACACCACTGACACGGACTCAGACAAGAGTGCCGTGATAGACCAAGTGCTGGCCAACAGCGGACTGCCTGATGTCACAGATGCGACCGACCTTGCGGCGGTGGCGGCCAAGGCACAGCGTGACACAAGGATAGACACGGCCAACTACGACCGGTACACGGTGGAACAACAGATAACCAAGAGCTGTGAACAGTTGGGAATTACCACGGCCAACAGGACTATAATTGCTTTGAGTGGCGCACTGTTGCGTAACATGAATCAACATGATCGTGACGAGATAGCCAGACAACTGGATCTCAACGAATCTGCAAATACTTTAAGTTAATGTTCAAAGATGTAATAGGCAATTGGCCCAAACATGACAGGTTCATATTGACTTCTTGCGATGAAAAATACTTTCATCGATACTTTCCTAGATTTTATGCCACCTACAAGCGACACTGGCAGTTACCAATTCATGTACACATCATAGATCCTTGGACTGATACAATAGAAAAACTGGAGCACCTTGATGTATCATACACTCGGTGTACTACAGATCCAATGGTGTTGAAATGGCCCTACTCATATGAGACCTACTGCCAAGCACAGAGGTTCATACTGCTTGGACACAATCTGTCAACAAATCAATCAGTTACAGTTGCAGATGTTGACTCGTATGCTTTGCGAGATCCCAACCAAACACAAAGAGACACACTTCAATCAAACATGGCGTTTACGAGATACAACGGAAGATTAATGGCAACTTTCTGTAACTTCCATCATGATCAGAGAGTATTGGCCAAAGAAGCCGCAACCAAAATGCAACAATTAATTGAAGACACAGACACAATAGGTGTGGATCAATTGGTCATAAAACAGATATTTGGATCATTGCCATTCAACAATCTTACACATAACGAATGGATACGTCATCTTGATGTAAAGACAGAAGCAGATTTACAAGAGCACAACAAATGTTTGATATATCACGAGAAGGGGACCAGGGGCAAGTACAAACCGATAGAGATCACATGGACGGACATACAGAACTAAGGCAAGGCTGGTTATGGCCCAAGGATGATCGGCGTTGTTGGAGAGCAACTACGCGACACTGGGACCTGCCACAACAGGTCATGAAGATGACTGATCGCAGGGGAGTGGCAGTGCAGGCCGGCGGCAACTGCGGGGTCTACGCCTCACAATACGCTGGAACATTTAAAAGTGTGTACACCTTTGAGCCGGAACACACCAACTTCCATTGCCTCACACACAACCTACAACAGCACAAGAACATCTACAAGTTCCAGGCGTTCCTGGGCACGGGGACAGAGAAGACATCGGGCATCACCAACCCGGCGGACCAGCAGTCGGAGGCCAACTCTGGCATGTTCGAACGCACCGCGGCCGCGGGCGACATCGCCGTTCTTGCCATAGACAACCTAGGACTCACCGGCTGTGACCTCATACACCTGGACATCGAGGGGGGAGAGCATGACGCAATCTATGGGGCCGAACACGCCATAAGACAGTTCAGACCACTGATATGCCTGGAATGGTTCCAGAACAGGGAAGAGTTGTCTAGACTGATGGATAGTTTGAACTACAAGGAAGTGGGCATGGCCGGGGGATCAGACAAGATGTTCGTCTACAGGGACTAGTCTTTTATTTCTTCGCAACCTATTAGGATCTTCTCGTAAGGCTGTTGATATCTGGTGAATATGTCCGTGATCCCATAGAATCTGTACTGGGCGTCCTGCTCGCACTCCGACAATGTCTGGTATATCTTAGCCTCGCTGTCATCGTAGCCGGTGCACTCCACCGCGCCGTTGACCAGGAAACACATGACTGCAAACAATTTGAACATACTATTAGTTATGGCCCTTTCTGTTGCCAGGTGGGCCAGACCCCGAAGTTAGACGGTTATTACGCCGCTAATCTCATTTCAGGCATACTGACTGTTAGGTCAGCAAACCCTAATGCTCTTTTGTTTGCATTTAAAAACTGGACGTTACCTCGTGCCTACTGGGCAAACTCCTGAGATCTTTACACACCCGTCGAAACCAAGTACACCCCCGGAAGGGATTACATAAGCCACCTAGTAATAAATTGGTGGAGGTGAGGAGAGTCGAACTCCTGTCCGAAATGTTTATTTCAT
>Ga0222716_10002998_pt1 | contig 13567 bp, 18 predicted proteins | sample C33_13DmetaG_FD_165044 | JGI IMG/M metagenome (GOLD analysis project Ga0222716, IMG submission 165044) | Estuarine water microbial communities from San Francisco Bay, California, United States - C33_13D | ecosystem: Environmental > Aquatic > Marine > Unclassified | place: USA: California... | reverse complement strand
CTATTATTTCTACTCGTAATGCAAGAGTTGAGGTTCGTAATGTATCTCAAACAGAAGCAACAAGTAGAACTGATACTAGAAGAGAAGTTGTTGGTTGGTGGGATCCGCTTGCACAATCCTTTATGCCTCAGGCAGAAGGTGGTGAGTATATTACTAAGGTTGATACTTTCTTCCAAGGTAAAGACCCTTCACTTCCAGTTACTATTCAAATTAGAGAAATGGATAATGGTTATCCTACAACTAAGGTATTACCATTTGGTTCTAAAACACTTGAACCTTCAGAAGTTTCAATCTCTGATGATGCTTCAGTAGCAACTACAGTAACATTCGATGAACCTGTCTATGTTAAAGACGGTGTTGAATATTGTATCGTATTGTTTACAGACTCACAGAAATACTTTGCATGGATTTCACGAATGGGTGAAACTGATGTAGGTGGTTCACGTTTGGTTTCAGAACAACCATACCTTGGTGTTCTATTTAAATCACAGAACAATACTACATGGACTGCATATGATTTAGAGGACTTGAAGTTTACTCTATATCGTGCAACTTTCGATACGTCTAAGACTGCGGCGGTAACATTAGTTAATGATGTTCTTCCAGTTAAGACACTTAAAGAAAACCCAATCAGAACATTTGCTTCAACGAACAAAGTTAAAGTTTCGCATCCAGACCATCACATGTATAATACATCTAACAATGTTACAATTAGTGGTGTATCTTCTAATGTTGCGACAACATTAAATGGTTCTCTCGCTGCATCGGCAACATCATTAACTCTTGCAACAGATACAGGATTCCCAAATAGTGGCACTTGTTTTGTTAAGATTGGTAGTGAGGTTATATCTGGAACGATTTCTGGTACAACTATATCTTCTCTGACTCGTGCAGTTGAAGGAACAGATGTTCTTCATGCAGATGCTTCAGTGGTAGAGTTGTATATGTTAAGTGGTATTCCACTAACAGAAATCAATAAGACACATGTTGCATTACAAGATATTCAGATTGATTCATACACAGTTGCTACAACTGCTAATGCATCTGGTAATATCACAGGTGGTGGCACAAGTGTTACTGCAACAGAGAACGCATTGATTGATACTATGCAAACTCTTGTTCCAGTTATTGAACATCCAAATACAACTATTTCTTCTAAGACAAGAACAACAACTGGTACATCTCCAAGTGGTGCCCAACAGTCTTTCGTTAAACAAACTCTGTCACAAGCAGACCAAATTCCGATTACTGATAACTACTACTTTGAAGACCCTAAGATTATATGTTCACAAGTTAACGAAACTAACGAACTATCTGGTAACAAATCATTTGAACTCATATTCACTATGACTTCATCTGTAGAGAACCTTTCACCAATAATTGATTTGGATAGAAAGACTATCGTTACAGTTGCAAATAGATTAGACAATGTAGATACATCTTCTGATGTTTATCCATCTGCTGAGTTTAATTCTGCAAATGAACCAGAAGGTGATTCTGGAGAAGTGGTTTACATTACTCGTAAGGCGCAATTAAAAACTCCTGCTACATCTCTGAAATGTTTCGTTGATGCAGTTAAGTTTGATAGTGCAGAAATTCAATTAATGTATAAAGTACTTCGTTCAGATGATGCATCTGACTTTGATGAAATTGGTTGGACGTACTTCAATACTGCTGGTGAACCAGATTCAAATGTTAACTCTTCAGTTGATTTCGATGATTTCATTGAAAGAGAATATTCAGTAAACAACTTACCAGAGTTTATTTCTTTCGCAATCAAGATTAGAATGCAAGGAACAAACTGTGCAGAACCGCCTCGTATGAAAGACTTACGAGCGATAGCATTGGCAACATAATATGTTAAAGGATTATTTAAAAGTAAAAGAACATCCAGACCTTGCTCGTGATACAGTATCGGGAGCAATCGTTAATACGAATATGGCTGCATATGAAGCAGCAGTAACTCGTTCTAGAAATGCAAAAGCATCAAAGGATGAACTTAGGAGTGCGGTAAGAGACATAAATAATCTAAAGTGTGAAATGCACGAAATTAAAAATCTCTTATTGCAATTAGTGGATAAAAAATAATGGCAGATAGAAACGCACCAGCAAGTATGACCTTCGAAGAGTGGAGAGTTGAATTTAATCAACTTGCTACTGACTTGGGTGACATTGCAAATTTACCTTCAACTGTTAACGGTGTTTCAGTAACAGACACATTAGAAGCAATTAAAGAATTGCAAAATGGTTTGTCTACTGTATTACTACCAAATGTAATTGATTTTGAAGATTCAACGAGTGCATCTACTTATCGTATCAAGATGGGTACAAGTGACGACTTGCAATTATACCATGATGCTTCTAACTCTATCATCAAACATGCTGGTACAGGAACTTTAAATGTAGATTCTACAACTGGAGTTAAACTTCAGTTTAACGGAAGCACAAAATTAACAACAGATACTAACGGTGTCCAAGTAACTGGTAATGTCCATGCATCAGGCAATATAACTGCTGATGGAAATATTACACTTGGTGATGGGGATACAGACAGTGTAACTTTCAATGCAGACTTGACATCTAACATTGTCCCTAATGCAACAAACACTTATAACTTAGGTGCGAGTGGCAAAGAGTGGAAAAATATATATGTTAATGGTGCATTGATAGACGAAAATGGGGTTCAGTTGACTCATCCACAAACTGGTGGAACTGTAGCAACTGAAGGATTTTCTATTGCAATCGGTGTTGCACTAGGATAATCGTTATAAATAAGAGTATATAAACAAAGGAAGAAGTCAGAATGGCAAACAATTTTAAAAACGCATTTGCGACAAGTGTAAGTACTAATAGTTCTTCACCAACAACTGTCTATACTGCTGCTGCATCTGGTTCTGCCGTTAACTCAATTCTGATTGAACTTGACGTTGCAAACACAGGTTCATCTGCTGTACAGGTTACTGTTCAGATACGAGATTCATCTGCATCTGCATCATTTCACATTGTGAAAAATGCACCAATCCCAGCGGGCGGTGCTTTGAAGGTGGTGTCGGGTCAGAAGGTTGTGTTAAACGGTAATGACCAAGTGAGAGTATATGCATCTGCATCAACTGTTGATGTAGTATGTTCAATTCTAGAAGATGTTGCATAAGGGGTAGAAAATAATGTCAAGTTACTTGGGCGTACCATTTATAAATCAAGTCTCTACAAGTTTTCCAAAGGAAGATTTTGTAAAAACAGACTTTGGAAGTATTACGGTTAGTGGAATTACCTATGCTGCTGCTGTTGAGTTAAGCATTGATGTTCCAGGCAGTGAGTCCTCAAACATTGAAGTAGTATTAGATAATGTTCGTCAAGAACCAGATACCGCTTATACAGTTCACGAAAACTCAAGTTCTCAACCTAGAATTCTAAACTTCTCAGAGACAGTACCAACTGGTGCAGTCATCTACGTTATTCATAAAGGTGTAGGGCCTTACAATATGACCCCACCTGCTGGTTCGATTGGTTCAACCCAACTTGCAGCGAACTTACAAACTTTTACTACAGACACTTTTACTGGTGATGGTTCTGCAACTGCATATACTTTAAGTGAGACACCAGCAAATTCAAATTCTATTATGGTATTTGTTGATGGTATTCTTCAGAAAGTTTCAACGAACTATGCTCTTGCAAACAATGTAGTTACGTTTACATCTGCCCCAGACGCAAGTGCAGATATTGAAATTAAACATATGGGTGGACTTCGTTCTCATGTTCGTAGAGGCCCAGATTATATTTACGATAGTTTTACTGGTGACGGTTCAGACACTACATTTACTTTAAGTAATACTGGTGTAACAACAAACAATGCATTCATTTTTTATAATGGTATTTGTTTAAAACCAACAACAGATTATTCAATTAATACAAGTACAGGAGTTGTTACGTTTACATTTGCTCCTACTAACACTTCAGAAATAATGGTGAGGTATCAACTCTAATGGCAAGTAACTCAAAAAAACTAGCAGAACTATCAGTACAAGGAAACAGTGATACATCTTTTCTTGACCTTCCAGGCGGTACAACTGCACAACGTCCAGACCCTGCTGGAAGTGGAAATTTAAGATATAACACTACAACTGGTTTAACAGAATATTACAATGGACAAAATAACTGGCAATCAATTGATACTCCTCCAACAGTTGCTTCTATAGCACCAAGTGGTTTAAACTTAACTGGAACTTCTCAATCTATTGTTATTACTGGAACAAATTTCAAAACTGGTGCAACTGCAAAAGCAGTTGGTGCTAATGGTTCTGTTGTAAACGCAACAACGACAACTATCAACTCAATCACACAAATTACTGCTGTATTTAACGGTACTAATTTTACAGCTCAATCTTATGATATTAAAGTTGTAAATACTGGTGGGTTGTCTGGCGAATTAGCAAATGGTTTAACTGCTAGTGCCGCTCCAACATGGACAACTTCAGCTGGAAATCTTGCAACATTCTACAGTGATCTATCTAGTTCAACAACCATTGCAGCAGCAGATTCAGATGGCGATTCGCTGACATATGCAATTGCTGGTGGTAGTGCTCTATACGGCGGACTTTCATTAAACACTTCTACTGGTGCTATTACAGGAAATCCAAACCCAGACGTTACTAATAACACGACAAATACTTTTGATGCAACTGCTTCGGATGGTGTTAGTACAATTAGTAGAACTTTTAATATTATTATTAGTGCAGCTCTTGGTAGCTCAACTAATCCTGCTACAAGTGCAAAACAATTATTCGATGCTGGATACACTACAAATGGTGCTTATTATATTAATAATATATTCACTGGTGGTGCTGCAGAAAATGTATATTGTAGATTTAATAATAACTTTTATGGCGCTGGTACTAATTATCATGTTCAGAAGTTTGTTCCTTCTGGACATAACTCTTCTTCTGCTTTGAGCAACTTTTCACAGTATGGCAACTTTACTCCTTCTAGTGCAACATTATCTACTCTTACATCTAGTGCAACATCTGAGTCAGCATACAACTATAGATACACAACAAGTAATTCTGGCTCTGGAGCTTCTGGTGTGAGACAAACTGGACTTCGTGTAAATCAAATGTCCAGTTCTGGTATCTTTATTGCTGTAGACCATAAGATGAATAGTCATGGTGATGGTGGCAACGCTCTTGGTGATGGTGGCCCATCATTTGATCATAACACCACTGGTGATGTTAATTCCAACACTGGGTCTCACACTTATAGTAATGAGTGGTCAACTGGATATGTTGTTGGACAGAACCAAGCAAATCCATATTATGTATATGGATTCCTATATCCTAATAACTGGAACAATGGTAGTGGTACTGCTCAAAATGTTATTTGGAAGGGCGGACAGGGTACTTCATTAGCATCTGCTTGGCAAAAACTGAATTCCTCTTCAAACAGTGAAACTTTCACTAGAGCGGGCAACGGTTATACTATTAATACAACAGACTATCTTGCATTTAAACACCAAGGTTGGTCTGATGTAGGTAACTCTGCACAAACTGATTGTAGTTACTGGATTGCGGCGGCAATATAAATATGATTAAGAAATTTAAAGGTAGAAACTAATGGCATATATTGGAGCAGAACCGTCCTACGGTGTATTTGAGAGACAGGTGATTACTGGTGATGGTACAACCACACAGTATAATCTTGACCATACAGTTGCATCACCAACTCAGTTGTTGGTGGTATTGGGTGGTATTGTCCAAGAACCAGAATATTCTTATTCTGTTTCTACAACAAGTGGTGTATCAAAGATTAACTTTTCTGAAGCACCCGACAACGGTGACAGAGGTTCAATTGTTTACATGGGTAGACAATTACTTACTGCAGCTGCAACGAATTCAAACACTCATATTGATGAGTTTAACGGTAATGGTTCAACAACTGCATTTACACTAACAGAAGTCCCTGCCTCTAATACGGCAGAGAACTTTATGGTGTTCGTTGATAATGTATATCAAAGACATGGTACTGGACTTGCCTACACGGTTTCTGGTTCTACATTAACATTTACTTCTGCTCCACCTAGTGGAACAAAAAACATTCAAGTTATGCAATTGAATGGAGTTAACACCCTAAATAGTGTTGCAGATGGAACAATATCTGTTGCAAAGGTTCAGCAAGGGGTATTCGACCAAGCAGAAGATGACGCAACCGCATTAGCAATTGCATTAGGATAAATAATAGGAAAAAAACATGGCGAACACATTTAAGAATGCTGCATTGGCAAACGTAAGTAATAGTTCTTATCAAACTTTATATACTGCCCCTGCATCAACACAAACAGTTATTTTAGGACTTGCAATTGCAAACAAGACAACGAGTGCAGTTACAGTCCAAGTACAATTTAGAGATAGTTCTGCATCAGCAGACTTTCAGTTACTAGATAGCGTATCTATTCCAGCAAACACAACACTAGAATCACTTGCCGGACAGAAGTATATCTTAGAGGCAGCAGACATATTAAAAGTTAAAGCTGGAACTGGTTCGGCACTAGATGTCGTTCTTGGTTTCATGGAAAAAGCATAAGGGGATAACGTATGCCATATCTTGGAAGTACACCAAATGCTAGTTTCTCTTCAAGAACTAAACAAGACTTCACTGCAAACGGAAGTACAACAGCATTCACATTAAGTAGTGCAGTTGCTTCTCCAAACGATATTGAAGTATTCGTAGGTAATGTTCGCCAAGAACCTACTGATGCTTATACCGTTAATGGAACAACTCTTACAATGACTGCTGCACCAGCAAACGGAATTAACTTCTATGTCATATTCAAAGGTGTAGAAGAGAACTCAGTCGTTCCTGCTGACGGTTCAATTAGTACTGCGAAGATTGCTAACAACGCAATTAGTTCTGCAAAGCTTGCCTCAACTGCATTAGACCCAATTACACTAGACTCATCTAATAATAGAGTAGGTGTAGGTGTCACAAGCCCTCTGGATCATTTGCATGTAGTCGGTGGTGGTGGTGCTAAGCTTAGACTTGGAGAAACTACTACTAGATATACTCAAATTCAAGGTGCAGCTTCTGGTAGTGGTCTTGAAGCCGATATGATATTTTATAACACAAATTCATCTGGAACATCTACAGTAAATTTACAAATTATGGGTAGTGGCAGAGGAGTTTCAGACTTTACAATCAGGGCGTGGATTAACTTTAACGGTACTGGTACAATAGCAATTAGAGATAGTCATAATGTAAGCTCTCTTGTAGATGGTGCTACAGGCGACTATGTTGTTAACTTTGCAGCAGGAATGCCAAGCAATAACTATGCTACTGGACTTGGTATTGGTGGTGCAGCTGTACTTATTGCCTCAGGCAGAGGTGGTATGACTTATAATACAACATCTGCATATAGAATTGGTGTACGAGATGGTACTACTGAAGCTTGGCAGGATACTGAATTAGTAACTGCTATGTGGTGTGGTGGGTAATAGGAGATTAAGATGAGAATAATTTTTGACAATGGTGGAGTAGCATCAGTTTTAACTCCAACTTCTGAGTTTTTAAATAGTTTAGATGGCACACTTGAAGAGAAACTAATACACATAGCCAACAAAGATTTACCTACTGGAACTAAATATGAAATTATAGGTGACGATGTTGACTTATCTGATAGAACATTTAGAGGTGCGTGGACATATACTTCTGGTGCTGATGAAAAGACTTCAGAAGATTTAAGTGAAGAAGATTTATCCAAATATAATATGACGGAGAATAAATAATGCCAATTACTGTAGATATAACTAAAGCTAAAGTCATCACTAAAGACAGACTTAGAGTTGAAAGAAAACCTTTATTGGAAGCACAAGATATTCTCTTTATGAAAGCACAAGAAGCTGGTACATCAACTTCTGCTATTGTTACAGAGAAACAGAGGCTCAGAGATATTACAAATCAAGTTGATTCAATGACCACAACAAATCAATTGAAAGCAGCTTCTACTGATGAATAAATTCGAGATAACGCACAGAACTAGGAAACTATAATGGCACTAAGTAAAATACAAGAAATGGTTGAAACAAATGCCATTACAACAGAATCTATTGCAGACGCAACAGAAGTTCTTTTGGATGCTACATATACTGGTGGTGACGCTACTGTTACTGTATCATCCACATCAAGTCTTGTGGTGGGTATGAATATCAAAATGTCTTGGAAAGCACGTAATGTTTCGGGCTCAGATATTATTCCAACAAAAGGTTTAAAGATTGCATCCATCACAAATAGTACAACTTTTGAAATGAGTTCTACTGCAACTATCAGTGGCACAAAACCAACACAATTTACTTCTGGTGTAACTACAGATAAGCTTGCTGAACACGTTATAACAAATACTAAAGCTAACCCCATTGATGTACAATTAGAGCCTTTTTGGCAAAACATTGAGTATACTCAAAGTGGAAACACAGGACACACCTTTATTACAAACTATGGTACAAAGATATCTGCAAATAATGGCAACAATGGGCCATCGGCAATCGCAAGAGTTAAAGGTTCATCTGGTCATGGAGATTTTTTAATTAGATGGGTGCCTGGATATTTTTGGGGATGGTCTGGAATAAAGGTTTATGATTTAGCAGGGACACCATCTCTGGGTCAGCCAGGTGCTGGAAATACTCAGAGCAACCCAGCTGGATTTGTTCAATATTCATTCCTTAACAATTCATCCAACAACGTAAGATATATTTACAAGTGGGATGGTTCATCTGCAACAACATTACAAAATGCAAGTGGTGGAACTAATAATGTCAATTGGTCAATGTGGAGAATAAATGGATTGACTAAGGTTAATGATGGTACTACAACAACTACACTACAATCTTCTGGTGATACTAGAGATTATTATTTTGCCAGCAGCGGACAGGGCCCTCAGTCATGTGAATTAAAAGAAGCTTATAGATTAACAAGAGGTGGAGCATAATGGATTTTTCAGAATATAATGAAGCGGTTATTGCTCGAGCAGCTGCTTTATGTGGTTATAATAAAAGTGTATCTCTAAATTCAGATGGAACATTAGAATGGTGGGGAGAAGAAACACACCCAACAGATAGTGAAATGAATGCAAAAATGAGTGCAGCTAAAACTGCATTTGACAGTCAATCAGATGCAAGAGATGACAGCAACGGTGCATTAGATGCTCCAGATGAGTAATTATAAATAGTATGAACGAGATTAGGAAATAATAATATGCCATTCATAGGACAACAACCGTTAACAGGTGCGTACTCTAAGTTGGATTCAATTACAACTTCAGCAACCGCAACCTATAACTTACAGTTGGATAGTGCTGCGTATTCCCCAGCAAGTGCAAACCATCTATTGGTTTCCCTTAATGGTGTTATGCAGGCTCCACAAGATTCATTCACAGTTAGTGGTTCAACAATCACATTCGCTTCTGCTCTAACAAGTTCTGATAACATCGACTTTATCATGGCACTTGGAGATGTTCTTAATATTGGAACACCAAGTGACGGAACGGTTACTGCTGCAAAGATTGGTAGTGGTGCTGTAACCGCTGCAAAGATTGCTACTAACGCTGTTTCAACTGCAAAGATTGCTGCAAGTGCAGTGACAGATGCAAAGATTGCTACTGGCATTACTGCATCAAAACTTACTGGTGCTTTACCAGCGATTAGTGGAGCGAGTTTAACTAATCTTCCAGCGAGTGGAACATTAAAAAAGGCTCAAGTTGTTTATAATAATTCGACAAGACAAGTTTTCAGCACAAGTAGAGGTGCGTTGCTAACCTCTGAAAATTTTTGTACGCCTTCTAATGGATACCATCATTTTACTTACACAAAGTCATCTGCTAGTTCAACTTTAGTTTTTCATTTAAGTTTAAGTGTTGGTGATGTTGAAAACCAGCATGCTTTTGGTTTGTGGAAAACTGATACTCAAAGTCCAGCAAATGGTGTAGCTAATTTTCAAAGAATGGCATTTGATGGTTCAAGAAATATGGGGCAAGGTACTTCTACTTCTACTGTTATGGGTGCAGTTTGTAATATTACAGGATTAGCAGCACAAGAACATCACTTCTTTTTTGCTTTTGGTAGGTCAAACGATGGCTCGAATGTGGGTTACACCTTAAACCCCGATACAAATAATGGCTCAGATAAATCTGGTGCAACAAACAGCCAAGTTGTAATTTACGAAATAGAAATTTAGGGGAAAAATATGTCGATATTTATAGATGCTATTAAAAGTCTTAAACCAGATGCAGAATGGACAATTACGGGTAGTGATGCTTATGCAAATATAACTTGGTATGACGAAGTACAAACTAAACCAACTGAGTCTGAGCTAACTACTGAAGTTACTAGATTACAAACAATTTATGATGGGCAAGACTACGCAAGAAAACGTAAAGTTAAATACGACTTACTCAATCAAGATGAGATGCGATATGATGATATAAAGAATTCAACAACAACTTGGGTTGATGCTATTGATGCAATCAAAGCCGAGTTTCCAAAACCATAGGCATAGAACATGGCATTAATTAAAACAAATACTAGATCACTGAGTGGGGTTCTTACTTCTAACCAAGTTCCAACTCAAACGATTACATCAGCTACTTTACCAGCTGGAACGCCATTACAAATGAAACATCATCATAAACAAACTGCTACACAATATAGTTCTGGTGTTCAAAAGGTTATGGAAGTTGAATTAACCACACTGAAGGTAAACTCTAAAATTAAAATAGATATTAATTATCACGATGACAAACCAAACGTAGACAATCGTGATAGTCACAATAGGGCATATCAATTTGGATATAAAACTGGTTCTGCATCTAGTACTGTAGGTAACTATACTGGAAGAGGTGGAAGATTATCAAGCAATAGTAATTACGAACACTGCAGCATGCAAGGAAATCATGCAGATGGCAATTCTCCATTAGAAAATACAGATGTTCCTTCTGGTGGTGGATTAGGTGGCCAGTGGGGTAATTGGGGTTCAGATTATGAAGTTAATGGGCACTCATATTCTTTTGAGTTTTCTCCTTCTGTTGCTGCTGGAACAGTGTTGCAACTCTCATTTTGGGTTAATGCTCAGGGAACTTTTGTTGCAAGTGGCCCCCACTATTTCTTAGATGCGAATAACCACTATAACGGTGCAGTATCATCAATTCATGCAACGGAGATTTCAGTATAATGGCACAAGAAACAAAAAATTTTAAAGTAAAGGCAATTGAAGCATTAGTAGATGGTGCAACTACATGGTTTATGGAAAATGATGTTGTAACTTATGCTGATGAATCAAAAGCACCTACTGATGTACAGATAACTGCAAAAATAAAAGAATTAAAAGATGCTTGGGATGCAATTGAATATAAAAGAGATAGATTAAAAATTTATCCTTCAATACAAGACCAGTTAGATATGCAGTATCACGATACTGTAAATGGAACTACGACTTGGAAAGATGCTATAACAAAAGTTAAATCTGATGTTCCAAAACCATCGTAATAAATAAAAAGAAACAGGACAGACAAAGATGCCAATTTCAAAAATCAAAAGAACTGCAATCAATGACGATGGTATTACATCATCTAAAATATTAGATGGTACAATTGCAACTGCTGATTTAGCAGACGGTTCTATCACAGCAGATAAACTTGCTAGTAATGCCGTAACAGCTGCAAAGATTGCTAGTAATGCCGTAACAGCTGCTACAGTATCGGATACTGCAAACACATCTACTGGTGCTTTTGACGTTCCAGCTGGAACAACTGCACAACGGCCAGGCAGTCCTACTACTGGATACATAAGATTTAATACAACCACTCAAGCTATGGAAAACTATACTGATAGCGGTTGGATAAAGGTATCTGCTGTACAAGCAATCCTTAGTTCTGTTACTGGTAATATCTATAACACATTAGCAAATGAAAGTAGCCTAACTCTTTCTGGTTCTGGATTTTTGACTGCAAACTTAGTAGTTACATTTACACCATCTGGTGGTTCTGCATCAACTGTTTCAGTAACACCTTCAAGTGATAGTGCTGCAACTGTATTAGCCCCTGCTGCAATATATGGGCAATCTGCTGGTACAGTAGTTGCTGTGAAAGTAACAAACAGTGATAGTCTTTCATCTGCCTCAATTAATAAAACTGTAGTTGGTATACCAACAGGTGGTACACTAACCACTAGTGGTAGTACAAGAACACACAAATTTACATCTTCGGGCACACTTACTGTTCCTTCTGGAAATTCACTAACAGCACAAGTTCTTATGGCTGCTGGTGGTGGCGGCGGAGGCACAGATGGTGGAGAAGGTGGCGGCGGTGGTGCTGGTGGACTGTTATGGTACAGTGGTGCAACTGTTGATAGCAAATCTCCTAATGGTGGAACGGTTACAATAACTTCAAATAAAACAATTGTTATTGGTGCTGGTGGTTCTGGCGCAACTAGTTATGGTGCAAATGGTGGTAATGGAACATCAGGCGGTAATACAACAGTAACAGGTTTAACCAATGCAATTGGTGGTGGTACTGGTGGAAATTATCCAGACAATGGTAATGGACATGGAAACGGTGTAGCTGGTGGTTCTGGAGGCGGTGCCGGTGGTAACAACTCATCCAATGGTTGGTCTCGAACTGGTGGTGCTGGAACTTCTGGACAAGGTAATGCTGGTGGAAACGGTACTACTAACGGTGGAAAATACTGTGGTGGTGGCGGTGGTGGTTCTAAGACTGTTGGCGTTCAAGGCGGTACAATTTATCAATCTGGTGGTGCTGGTGGTGCTGGACATCTCTTTAGTAGTGTATATGGAACTGGTTTTGGTTCTAGTGGTGGACTCTGCGGTGGTGGAGGCGGTAACTCAAATGGAGGCCCTGATGGTGCTGGTGGACAGCATGGTGGTGGAAACAATGGTAGTAACGCAAGTGCTAATACTGCTGGTGGCGGTGGTGCTAAAAGTGGCAACGGCGGTTCTGGTATAGTAATCATTAGTTATGACTTATAGGGAGAATAGATAATGGCACATTACGCAAAAGTTAAAGACGGAATAGTTCAACAAGTAATTGTTGCAGACGAAGAATTTTTTGAAACCTTTACAGATGATACTGCTGGAGCGTGGATTCAGACTTCATATAATACTAGTGGTGGAAAACACTATGATGCAGATGGAGTTGAAGATGATGGAACTCCACTAAGAAAAAATTATGCAGAAATCAATGGAATTTATGATATAGGTAGAGATGCATTTTATTCTCGACAACCATATCCCAGTTGGACATTAAATGAAACAACATGTATATGGAACTGTCCAGTTTCATTACCATCTGATTATGATGGGGTTAATTACATTTGGAATGAAGAAGACCAAGCTTGGGATGCAGTTGAGTAAACTCACCTAAAAATTATAATTTAATAATTCCTTCTGCACATCTAATACACAATCCTTATAAATAGAAGGAAGAAGGAGAATGTGTACAGATGGCTACAATTTCAAATATATTTATCAATCAAGGCGCTGACTTTAGTACAACTGTAACTATCTCAGACAACAC
>Ga0222716_10002997_pt1 | contig 13569 bp, 9 predicted proteins | sample C33_13DmetaG_FD_165044 | JGI IMG/M metagenome (GOLD analysis project Ga0222716, IMG submission 165044) | Estuarine water microbial communities from San Francisco Bay, California, United States - C33_13D | ecosystem: Environmental > Aquatic > Marine > Unclassified | place: USA: California... | reverse complement strand
GGATGGATCATCATCGTCGTCGTCGTCGTCAGTAGCAGCAGCAGGGGCAGGAGAAGATGACTTGGAAACTATGCTGGAGCTTTCGCGAGCCAGAGCGGAGAAGGAATCCGTTCCCCCTCAATATCAGCGGGAAGAGTTTGAGTTACCTTTGAACACTATCAACAGCGTGAACGAGGAAGAGAAGGAAAACATAGCGAGCAGCAAACCTCGGTGATAACCCACACGATGATAATAATAATAATAATAATAGTATTTTGTGCTAATTTAATAATGATTACAGCAGTTCTATAGAATCTAACTAAAGTTTGTCGTACGCGGGGAGCGAGCGAATACTAGGACGGCAAACAAGGCTTTCATCAAAACTCACTCAAGTCTTACCAGCCGCCAACATTTCTTTCTCCTTCCGTTTCTTCGCTCTCTGCCGAGCTTTCGCGGAAAGTTTATGCTTGTGTCCTTGTTTCTTCTTCACTCCTCCTTCGGTTACCGAGTTCTCTCTGGCTTCGATATTTTTCAGTCCTACGTGTGTCTTCGCCGTGTGTTGTTCCCAAGGTTGCGCGTGCGAAATCTCCACGTGTTTCCCGTCTAAATAGTTGAACGGATGTTGATTACAGTTTCTCACCACGTATCTCGCCGTCTCTTTCTTCTCGAATGTTAAGAACGCGTACCCTTTACTCTCGTCCGTGTCTGGATGTCGCGAATGCCAAAGGCGAACTATTTTCCCGTGCGGCTCGAACAGTTCTCTCAGTTGCTCGTCCGTGCACGATTTCGGGAGATATTTTAAGTACACCTCTCTCTTATCCGCAAAGTCCGAAGCTGAACGACCCATATTTGATGATAAAACTTCGTCGCCGAGTTTATTATTTAACGCGCGGCGGCGGCGTGTGTGTGTGCTTTGCACTCTGTTATTTATGATTTGTGGTGTACTGATGAGTATTGAGGCCTTGGTGAAAAGGGAAAAAGAGAAAAAAAGCTTGTTGGTTCTGGAGTTCATTCACATTTCATTTTTTTTGGTTCGTGAAACACAACACACGCACGACAAAACCACAAAATTCGTACGCGCACACATCAAATCAAACCGCCTCATCAGCGCATCACATCTCGCGAAGATCAAACGTGTGATTAAAGTTTGGGTTCGCATTAGAAACGATTAAAATGGCGCCGTACATGGGAACCATCTCCAAACCGGAGAACGCGTTGAAACGAGCGGTAGGTTTTACGATTTCTTCTTCTTCTTTCAAAAACGCAATCGCGCCGCTCTGTTTGCTGCTGTTAAAAAGCACAAAAACTCACCACATTTTTCATCTTCTCTTTTCTTACGTAACAGGAGGAACTCATTAACGTTGGACAACCTTTATCGGCGCTGCAAGCGTTGCACGATGTCGTCACGTCTCGAAGACACCGAACGTGGTCGAAACCTTTGGAGGAAATCATGTTTAAATACGTAGAATTATGCGTGGACTTGAAGAAAGGACGATTGGCCAAAGATGGGTTGATTCAATATCGCATAGCCTGTCAGCAAGTAAATGTGCAGAGTTTGGAGGAAGTCCTGAAGAAGTTTCTGGAATTGGCGACGAAGAAAGTGGAAGACGCAATCGTCGCTGCCGGTGGTTCGACCGATGAGTTGATGCAAGTTGCGGATTTAGAGTTAGAACACACTCCAGAGCAAGTCATGTTGAAAGCGTACACGATGACGCCAGAGGAGTTAGAAGCAGAAGACAACGTCGAGTCGCCAACGCCGTGGTTCAAGTTCCTTTGGGAAACGTACAGAAACTGCTTGGAAGTTTTGCGAAACAACAACAAAATGGAAGCGTTGTATCAGTTGGTGGCTATCGAAGCTTTCAACTTTTGCGTCAAGTACAAGAGAAACTCGGAATTTAGACGTTTGTGCGAAAACTTGCGCTCGCATCTCAATAATCTTTTGAAATACAAAGACCAACGCGATCGACCGGATTTGAATTCAAGAGAAACGCAAGATATTTTGTTGGACATTCGATTTCAGCAACTCGAGGCGAGTTCGCAGTTGGGAATGTGGAACGAAGCGTTTCGATCGGTTGAAGACATTCACGGGTTGATGTTTCTCTTGAAGCGCTCGCCTCGACCGACGTTGATGTCGTCTTATTTTGCCGCGTTGACCAAGGTATTTTTCGTTTCGCAAAACTACCTCTGCAACGCTTACGCGTGGATTAAGTTGTATAACTTATCGAAAGGGTATTTGAAAAACTTGACCGATGAGGATTTGAAGTCGTTAGCGTCTGCGGTTGTCTTGTCCGCCATGTGCATTCCGCCTTACGAGAAAACGCCCTTAGGAAATATTGATGTGGGCGCGAGGCACGAACGAGACTCGAGATTAGCCTCGTTATTGGGATATCAATTAGAAAGTATGCAAGAAGCGAAGAATATCATGTCCAGAGAATTGATCATCAAAGAAATCAAGCGCTCGGGAATGGTTGATAACTGTGCCGAGGAAGTGAGAGATTTGTTCAATATCTTGGAAGACGGTTTTCATCCGCTCGACTTGTGCCAAAAAGCCGAGTCGAAGTTGAAAGCTTTAGAGTCTGTCACATTCAAACTCTCTGCTGAAGTCTCCGTGAAATCCATCGAAGTTTCCGATTTCATTCCGTTGTTGAAAACTTTGTCGGTTTTGCGAATGTTCAATCAGCAATCGAAGGTGTACCGAACGTTGAAGCTCGAAAGAGCGAAGAGCTTGGTCCCATTTCTTCCATATTACGAAGTTGAATTGGCGCTTGTTCGAGCCGTGAAATCAGGGTATCTGTCCTTACGAATCGATCACCAACAACAGATGATTGTTTTTGTTGGCGATGACATCCAGGAAAAGTCCGTGGACGATTATCTCGTCCGAGTTGCGACGACACTTCGCGATGCCTGCCGCGAGTTGACGCCGTCTACGACGGCGGCTTCTGATTTGGACTCGATGAAACGCAAGCGCATAGAAAACGCGGAAGCGATTCGAAGCGCGGTCGAACAAGAGCACAAGCGAGCTTTGGCGAGGAAAGTTATCATCGAAAGACGCAAGGAAGAAGCTGAACGTCTACTCGCGGAGCAAGAGAAGGAAGAAGAGGAAAGACGATTGGCGGCGCAACGCGCTCACGAAGCGGCAGAAGCCAAACGCCTCGAAGTGGAATCTCGTCAACGAGAAGAAAAACGCATTCGCGCCGAAATGGAGGAAAAAGAAAAGGAAGAGGCCTTGGCGTTGCTCGCGGAGCAAGAGAAGAAGAAAGGGAAGAAGATTTCCATCAAGTTGGAAGAAGGTCAAACTTTGGACAAGAGAATTTTGATGGAAACTGCCATCAAAGAACAAATTTCTGAACGTCAACAGATGGAAAAGAAACTTTTGAAGGTCGCCAAAACCATGGATCACTTGGAAAGAGCTAAGAGAGAGGAGATGGTGCCGTTGATTGAGCAAGCGTACGAAGGGCGAAAAGTTGACGACGAAAAGTTTTTCCACGAACAGCAAAAGTTGATAACCGTGAAAACAAAAGCAAAGTGGGAGCAAGATATTGTCGAAAAGAAGAGATTGCAAAAGATGACGGAGACTCAAGCTGCGTTCAAATCTGCAATCATGTTAAGACGCGCGGATGAAATCGCCGCGGCGCAAGCCGAGCGAGAGCGCAAATTAGAAGAGCAGAAGAAGCAACGCAAGGCTGAGCGCGAGATCAAGCGTAGAAAGGCGTACATACGTCGTCTTCAAGAAATGGAATTGGAGGCAAGAGATGAAGCCGAAGCTTTGGAACGCAAGAAGGCCGAAGCTGAGCGTGAAGCTGAGGAAGCGCGAAGACCGTCGAGCAGAGGCGGCGGGGATTCGGACAGAGGAAGTGGATTCGTTCCGCCACATCTTCGCGACCGAGGTGATCGACGTGACGGCAGAGACGACCGAGATGACCGCTCCGGCGGAAGTCGATGGGGTAGAGGCGGCGGTAGAGATGACGATAGACCTCCGAGTCGGGGAACCGACCGATACGAACCTAGAAGAGGAGGATTTGGTGATCGCGACGATAGGCCGCCGAGCCGAGGAGACGATAGATGGGGCGGCGATAGACGAAGAGACGATCGCCCACCAAGTCGTGGCGTAGGTGGTGACAGAAGGGATGACAGAAGGGATGACAGAAGAGATGACAGAAGAGATGACAGAAGGGATGATAGAAGGCCACCGCCATCGCGCGATGAGGGGAAGTCGAGATGGTAATAATCTCGTAAAAATTCATCGTCAGTTGAAAATAGTTCTCACATCAAAGTTGTTCACGTGACCACTTTACTACACCATACTAAAATAAACTACTGCGTATTCGATGTTAATCTGTTGGCATTATCAGAGCGCTGCCGGGTATTCTCCGCTCCAAATCCTTTGCAAAATCGAGTGATTGCGTGTGAAACGTTACCAATATTTTTTGTCCCCCGTTGTCGTCCACTTCTTCCACGTGCTTTTGAATGTTCATGTTCGAGATAGAAGTACACTTATAATAGCTACGAGGATATTTGCTTCCTTTAACAAACTTTTGTCCGTACTTGCGCCACCGCATCTCATCGCTCGTTTTCCCATCGGTTGTGAGAACGACGACTCTAAAACTCGCCGCGTTCTCCTTCGAAGAGTTGCCTCGCAAGTACACCAGAGTCGCGGCATCTCGAGATGTTGTTCTTGTCGTAGAAACTCCTGCCATTCTCTCTTCTCGTTGGTCTGGTTCGCCTTCGTCCTTTTCTTCTTCTTCTTCTTCTTCTTCTTCTTCTTCTTCTTCTTCTTCTTCTTTCTCAGAGAGCGTTTTATTGCTATCGTAAAAATACAGCAAAGGCGAGAAAACTCTTTTGCTCAAAGAGTCTTCTTCTTCTTCTTCTTCTTGGTCTTCTTGGTCTTCTTCCTCGTCCTCCGAGGAGGAAGAGGCGCACAAAGAAGAAGGCTCGTCCTCCTCGTCCTCGTCATCGTGGAACGGCAAGAGCAAACTAATCCTCCCTCGTTCGTCTTCGTCGTCTTCGTCGTCTTCGTCGTCTTCTCTTTGGTGTTGTCTTCGTCGTCGTCGTGTTCGGTTTTGGTGGTGTATTCTCCCGGTCGTCGGCGACTGCAAACACGAAGAAGAGAAGGAAGAAAAAAACCCACACGCGCTGGTCGTGGAGAAGTTCTTCGGAGAGAGAAGAAGCACGGGAGAGGAAGAAGAAAAAGATCCTCGTCGATGAGCTTCTTCTTCTTTTTCTCTTCTTGTTGTTCGCAGTCTCTTTCTCTCCTCGTCGATCATCGTCGTAAAAATCATAGGTCGTCGTCGTCAACACTCTGCGCGCAGAGAGAGAGAGAGAGAGTGTGTGTGTTGTGTGTTGTGATATTTTTTTCTCTTTCTTTCTCTCTATTTTAGGTCGCAGAAGCGAGTCAAACCAAAAATATCTTCCTTCTCTACATAGAAAACAGACTTTAGGAAAAAAGAGAAAAAAACTTGTCTTCTTCTTCTTCTTCTTTGTCTTCTTCTTCTTTCAGAGTCAGTCAGAGGGGGGGGTAATCTTTTCTCTCTTTAACTCTCGTCATCGTTATAAAAAAAGAGCGTATCTTTCTTTGTTGGGAGAGGAGGAGTTTTAACTCTCTTTTAAGAGAAGAAGCGCTCGAAGAATCGTGCTGCTGCTCTTGAATTATCCGTGTAAAGAAGAAGAAGAGAAGAAGAAGAAGAAGTACAGAGAAAGAGAAGTGGACCGAGCGACTCATTCAGAAGCAGAGAGAAAGAAAGAACGAGACAGAACGCGAAGAAAGCAAAAAAAATCTCTCTTTGTTTTTGATCGACGACAAAACCAGACAGAATCGCGCGCGCGCGCGCGTACTTTCTTTTGAAGAGGAGTAATTTTCGCAGCATCAAAACCATCATCGTCGTCGCGTCGTCGTCTTTTTAGTCGTCATGCTGAAGAACGTGAAGAAGCAGTTGTCCATGGTTGGACGAAAGAACTCTTTCACAAATCAGCAAGGACAAGGAGAAAAAGGAGGAGAAGCGGCACCTTCGTCCCAACAAGGGGGAGAAACTACCACCACCACAAACAACAACGAGAGCGGAGGAGGATCTCCTGGAGAAAGAGACCGATCGTCGCTGACGGCATCGTCCTCGAACTCAAACAAGAAGAAAGACTCGATAACGACGACGACGACGATGACGAAGGCGGGTAGTAGTAATAAGAACAACATCGCTCCTTTAGAGGAGTTGTACGATAAAAATCGACCTCTGTTTCTGTTTCGAGACGTGCCGGCTTCGGACCGACAAAGTTTATTTCGTAAAAAGTTACAGTTGTGCTCGTACGTGTTTGATTTTACCGATCCAACTTCGCACGTTCGAGAGAAAGAAATCAAAAGACAAACGCTGTTAGAACTCGGAGATTACGTCAATCAAGACAACACGGCTAAGTTCACGGACAAGGTGTTTGACGACGTCATGTATATGCTTTCGTGCAATCTCTTTCGAGCGTTGCCGCCGAGAAGCTCGGAACAAACCGGGAACGCCGCTGGAGAACATTTCGATCCCGAAGAAGAAGAACCAAAGTTAGAACCAGCTTGGCCGCACTTACAAATCGTCTACGAGTTTCTGTTGAGGTGCGTGGTGTCCAACGAAGTCGACGCAAAGATTGGGAAAAAATACGTTGACAACGCGTTTGTTTTGAAACTTTTAGAATTGTTCGATTCGGAAGACCCGAGAGAGAGAGATTACTTGAAGACGATTTTGCACAGGATTTACGGAAAATTCATGGTGCATCGACCTTTCATTCGAAAGGCTATCAACAACATATTCTTTAGATTCATATACGAAACGGAAAAACACAACGGCATCGCAGAGTTGTTGGAAATTCTCGGATCGATCATCAACGGGTTCGCGTTACCTTTGAAGGAGGAACACAAGAAGTTTCTCGTCCGCGCTTTACTGCCTTTGCACAAGCCAAAGTGCATGGCGATGTATCATCAGCAATTATTATACTGCGTGACGCAGTTTGTGGAGAAAGATCCGCGTTTGGCGGATCCGGTATTGAAAGGATTATTAAAGTATTGGCCGGTGACAAACTCTCAAAAGGAGGTTTTATTTTTAGGCGAGTTGGAGGAAGTTTTAGAGTTGACGCAACCGCAGGAGTTCACCAAGACGATGATCCCGTTGTTTCAGCAAATTTCGCGATGTGTCGAGTCCAGTCACTTCCAAGTTTCTGAACGAGCGCTTTTCCTTTGGAACAACGATTACATCGTCAACTTAGTCGCGCAGAATAGACACGTGATCGTCCCAGTCGTATTTGGAAGCTTGGAAAGGACGGCGATGACGCACTGGAACGCTTCCGTGAACGGTTTAACCATCAACGTTCGTAAAATGTTACAAGAGTTGGACCCGGAGTTATTCGACGACACGCGTTTGAAGTGGCACGAAAGCCAAGATGAGTTGCAAGCGAAGGAGGAATACAAGAACAAGTGCGTTGAGATTGTGGAGAAGCTCGCGAAGTTGAACACCGACGGTATCAATAATAATAATAATAAATAGACGAGCATATTGAATCATTTTGTTGTTGTTAATATATATATATATACTAATAAATTGCTGCTACATTTCAAATCACATCGAGAGAGAGAAAAGTGTGTGTGCGAATAATACTAAGAGATAAATCTTGTGGCGGTGTACGTTGTTGTTGGAGACTTAAATGAGAGTTGGAGAGTCTGGAGTCTTTTTCGCTTATTTTTCCAAGAATTTCCATGCACAAAAACACACGTCAGAATATTAATTAAAAAAGGATATGATGATTACTTTTGTCGCAGATGCTTCGTGCGCTCGCGCTGGTGCAACGTCATCGTCGTCGTCTTCATCGTCGTCTTTTTCCGCGCTCCATTTGAGTCTTTGTCTTCGTCGTGGAGGTGGTGGTCGCGGTAAAAAGAGCGCGACGATGAAGTTGTCACGACGTTGTATCAGAGGAAACGCATTATCATCAACAGCCAACAACAACAAGAACAACAACGGAGGAGGACAGAGCGAAATAAGAGTCATCAACAAGAATAATTACGACATGGACCATCCGATGTATTCCTCTCGAAGACTGTACGATACTCCCGACTGCCGAAACTTACTCGTCGTCGGTCCAGGCGTGTTAGGTTCCTTGGTGTGTCAAAAGTGGTTGGAGATGTTCCCGGCGGCTATCGTAGTCGGTCAAACGAACTCGACAAAGAATCACGAAAGTTTAGAAAAGCTGGGAATAACCGCGAGAACAGAGGATACTTTCGAACATTTTGATCCCAAAACGTACCCGTACGTCGTGTTTTCGGCGCCACCGAGCGGTTCGGACGATTATCCAGGAGAAATCAAAAAAGCGTTGGAAAAATGGAACGGGAAGAACGAGTACTCTGGATTCTGCTTCACGTCGTCGAGCGCGGTGTTTCCAGACAACATCGATTGCGACGACGATACGGCGACGTTGAAGCTAGGCGCAAATCCACGCGCGGATCGATTATTAAACGCCGAGAATGTGGTTTTAGAACACGAGAATAGAAGAAAAGAAAAAGAAAATAGTGACGACGCCGTCAAAAAAGAAAAAGAAGAAGGAAAGAATGAAAATTATCAAAATAGAGCAGCCGTGCTGCGTTTAGCCGGATTATACCATTCGTTGAGAGGTGCGCACACGTACTTCATGAAAGCAGGTACCATCGAGTCGCGTCCAGACGCGTTGGTGAACTGCATACACTACGAAGATGCGGCTGATTTAGTCGTGAAAGTATTGCTGAGAGAGGATGCGCAAAGAAACGTCTTTCTAGGATGCGACGGTCACCCCATCACTCGAGAAGACGTCGCTACTTGCGCTTTAGAATCTGGATGTTTTGATAATGATGATGATGATAGCGAGGACGGACAAAAGCATAGCAAGCCTGAGTTTACGAAAAGTGAAGGCCCGGTTGGTCGTCGAATGACTTGCGAAGGCACTCGGAAAGCTTTAGGTTGGGCGCCGAAGTTTACTTCGTTCCGAGACTTTTTCGATAAGGAAACGAACAAAGGCAAGGACAGTTTCGCAGAGGAAGCGTCTTCGTTCGGCTGGAACCACTCCTCGAAGACGAGTTAAAACTCTTAATACTAATACTATAATATCATTATTAGTATTATACTTCTTCGTTCTCTCTCTCTTTTTTTTTATTCCTGCGTGGCATCTCTTTGTCCAAAAATCAAAAAATTCCAAGGTTGTTCTTCTCCTTCACACCACGTATTTCGCAGAAGGAAAGCATCACTTTTTACGCACACACAGCACACAATTCCAATGTCTGCTATTCAATTTTCATCCCGCGCTGCCGTTGCGCCGAAGATTTCTTTGAAGAAATCTTCGAAGGTTTCCGTGAGAACCGGCGTTCGCGCGCAAGCTGTCGCAGCGCGTAAGTGTTAGCCGTCTCGTTTTCCGAATGTTTTTTTATTATTTTAGCGCGATTTTTCGTCGATTTTTTGTAGGCGAAAGGAAGGACAAACAAAGGGGAGAGGAACATACCGCCGTACAAAAAAGGAGAAATTCGGAGTAATCATCCCGCTCTTTGCGTGCGATTCTTGGGTGAAAAAGAAAGCGGAACGCGGATAAAACGGACGGAAATTACGCGCGAAGATATTCTCTCGCTTTGATTTCCACGTTTTCACCTCTGTTCCGCGTTCGCACGCGCAGAAGCGAGCGCTGTTTCCGATTGCTTTTTTTGTTCTAAAATCTCGCTTTTATTATCCATTGTTGTTGTTGTTGGAAGTGTTTTCTTGCAAAAAAGAGAAGGAAAAAAAGGAGAACAAAAACAGGGGGAAAAAGAGGAAGAGGAAGATAACGTTTTGGTTTTTTTAATGGCGGAGAAAAGAAGAGGAAGATTAGAAGAGGATAAATAAGAAAGAATTCTCATCCGTTCTCTCGTCTCTCGTCGCGCTCGATCGAAGACAGACGAACGAAAGGAAAAATGTAAACGAATAACTAACCGGTTTTGTTTTCTCTCTCTCTCTCTCGTTCCTTTCATCATCGTAAACAGCGGCTGGTGTTTCCGCCGATGCCATCCAAGACTCGATCAACTCCATCCGATTCTTGGCCATCGATGCCATCAACAAGTCTAACTCTGGTCACCCAGGTTTGCCCATGGGCTGCGCGCCGATGGCGTACGTCTTGTACAGAGAAGCGATGAACCACAACCCGAAAGACTTCACGTGGCCGAACAGAGACAGATTTGTCTTGTCTGCCGGTCACGGTTGCATGTTGCAATACTCTTTGATGCACTTGACTGGCTACCCGTCCGTCACGCACGACGACTTGAAGAACTTCAGACAATGGGACTCCATGACCCCGGGTCACCCGGAAAACTTTGTTACGGACGGTATCGAAGTCACCACTGGTCCGCTCGGTATGGGTTTTTGCAACGCCGTTGGTTTGGCGTTGTGCGAAAAGCACTTGGCGGCGAGATTCAACAAGCCGGATGCCACTTTGGTTGACCACTACACGTACTCCATCATGGGCGACGGTTGCAACATGGAAGGTATGTCTGGCGAAGCTGCGTCTTTGGCCGGTCACTGGGGCCTTGGCAAGTTGATCGTCTTCTACGATGACAACAAGATCTCCATCGATGGTCACACCGACATCTCCTTCACGGAGGATGTCTCCGCGAGATACGATGCGTACGGCTGGCACACGCAACACGTCGTTGACGGTAACACCGACATCGACGCGATTCGCAAGGCGATTGAAGCCGCGAAGAAGGACCCGAGACCGTCTTTGATCAAGGTTTCCACCTTGATCGGTTACGGTTCACCGAACAAGGCCGACACTCACGATGTGCACGGCGCTCCGTTGGGCAAGGACGAAACCGAAGCCACGCGTAAGAACTTGAACTGGAAGTACGGTGAATTTGAAATCCCAGAAGCCGTTCAAAAGGCCATGGACTGCAGCGCCAAGGGTGCGGAATTGCAAGCCGAATGGAAGAAGGTCGAGTCCGCGTACGCTTCCAAGTACCCGGAAGACTACGCTGAGTACCAATCCATCACCACCGGTAAGTTGCCGGCTGGCTGGGCTGACTCTTTGCCGTCGTTCACGCCGGAAGACAAGGGCGTCGCGACCAGAATTCACTCCCAAACTGCCTTGAACGCTTTGGGTGGTGCCATTCCGGGCTTTGTTGGCGGTTCCGCCGATCTTGCTCCGTCCAACATGACCTTGATGAAGCAATTTGGTGACTTCCAAAAGGACACGCCGGCGGAACGCAATATCAGATATGGCGTCCGTGAACACGGTATGGCGGCTATCGCCAACGGTATTGCGTTGTACGCGCCGGGTTTCATCTCCTATTGCGCGACCTTCTTTATCTTCTCCGATTACTGCAGATCCGCGATGAGAGTCGCCGCCTTGTCTGGCGCCGGCACCATCTACGTCATGACCCACGATTCCATTGGCGTCGGGGAAGACGGACCGACTCACCAGCCGATTGAGCACTTGGCCTCTTACAGAGCCATGCCGGGTATGCTTATGATGCGTCCGGCCGATGGTAACGAAACCATGGGTGCGTACAAGATCGCCGTTGAAGGTGCCGCCAACAAGAGACCGACGACTTTGGCCTTGTCCAGACAAGTTGTTCCGAACTTGCCGGGTACCACGAAAGAAGGCGTCGCAAAGGGTGCGTACGTCGTCCAAGGTGAAGCCGCCGGTAAACCGGTTGACTGCGTCTTGATGGGTACGGGTACTGAATTGGAGTTGGCGTGCATTGCTGGCGAGAAGCTCGCCGCGGAAGGCAAGAAGGTTCGTGTCGTCTCCATGCCGTGCTGGGAATTGTTCGAAGAACAAGGTGATGCGTACAGAGAGTCGCTCATCCCGTCCGACTGCAAGTGCAGAGTCTCCATCGAAGCTGCCTCCACCTTTGGCTGGGCTAAATACGCGGTCAAATCCATCGGCAGAGATGGCTTCGGCGCCTCCGCCCCGGCCCCGACTATCTACAAAGAGTTCGGCATCACCGCCGATGCGATGGTTGCCGCGGCGAAGTCCTTGATGTAAATTTTTGTTCGCGAACAGCAACAAAAGCAAAAACATTAACAGTAACAGCGTGCGTAAATGTGGTGTAGAGAGGGATAATATTATATATATATAAAAGATAAATACTCATTCTATTTTAAGAACACGCGCGCGAGAAACTTTTAATAAGATATTTTTTATGCGTCCCCCGCCTCCTCCTCCGGAAACAACGCGTCGACGAACGAAAGCGGTTCAAAAACTTGTAAATCTTCCATGGTTTCTCCAACGCCGACAAATTTCACCGGAATTTTCATCTCGTCGACGACGGAGATGACTGCGCCTCCTCTCGCGGTGCCATCCAATTTTGTTAAAATAATCCCGGTCACGCCCAATTGTTGACCAAACTCTCTCGCTTGATTCAACATATTTAAACCAGTCGTACCGTCCAAGACTAACAACACTTCGTGCGGCATCGAGGGTTCTCTTTTTTTAATCGAACTCTTCACGCCGACGAGTTCGTCCATCAGATCCAAGTTCGTGTGCAGTCTTCCTGAAGTGTCCGCTAAAATAACATCGATATCACCCATAGCAATTGCTTCATCCACCGCCTTGTACGAAACCGCTCCAGGTTTTGTGTTTGGCGGACTCTTTGACATAATCGCCCCCGTGCGATCTGCCCAAGTTTGTAACTGCTCCGCAGCAGCCGCACGAAACGTATCACCCGGCACCATCATCACTTTCGCGCCAGCGTTTTTATACCAGTTCGATAACTTTCCAATCGTCGTCGTCTTCCCTCCGCCGTTCACGCCAATGATAAGAACGCAAGTCGGAATCTTCTCGTCATCGGAAACGTTCATTTTCGTCGGATCACCTCCATCGTTAACGAGAATGTTTACGATGGTTTCTTTTAGCGCTCGCTTACAATCCTCACCAGTTTTAATCTTCCCGTCTTCCACGAGCTCGCGGATGGTATCTAAAACTTTTCCCGCCGTCTTTGGTCCAAAATCCACCGATAACAACGTCTCCTCCAAGTCGTCTAAAGTATCGTCCAAATCTTCCAATCGCCACAAGCCTAAGATTTCGTCCATATACGACAATTTCTCTCTGGTTTTTGAGGTTCCTGAAATCACTCTGTCAAAGTCCGATTGCGTCTTCTTCTTCAAAACAGACGTCAACTTGGACAAGGAAAAGCCACCACCACCAGAGTGCATAATCACGCTTTTCCCACGAGAAGTTAATTTTGAAGATTGGTTGAGTTTATTACTTCTGCGGCTCGCGTTAAAACTATACTCCTTATTATTGAGATTATTCTTATTATTCGTATTTATTTCTCTCTTTTCTGCTCCTGCTTCTTCTCCTCGTCCTCGGGGTTGCGTCGCACAAGCGGCGACACTAATTTCTCCTCCTCTTCTCCGATGATATCTGTTGGTATCTTTTATCGACGGGAAAGCTAAATTTTTCTTTTTCTTTTGTTGTTGTTGTTGTTGTTGCTTTTTCATCGTCGCTGACAGAGACGACAGAGAAGACGTCGACGAAGAAGTCATTGTCATCATCTTTTCGCGACGATGGTGCGTAGTTTATAGTCTTGAAACCTTTGGGTCCTATGATAGTATTTCAAGGGGGTAGGGGTGG
>Ga0222716_10002995_pt1 | contig 13573 bp, 12 predicted proteins | sample C33_13DmetaG_FD_165044 | JGI IMG/M metagenome (GOLD analysis project Ga0222716, IMG submission 165044) | Estuarine water microbial communities from San Francisco Bay, California, United States - C33_13D | ecosystem: Environmental > Aquatic > Marine > Unclassified | place: USA: California... | reverse complement strand
ATTACAAACGGCATCTTGTTTCTAAGAAACATTTAAAAAATCTTAAACAACAGGACACTGGTGTAGAAGAAAAACAAGAAGAAACTAAACAGGAACAAAAAGAAGAAAAAAAAGAACAACCAAAACCAAAGCAAAAACAAAAACAGAAGAAAGATAAAATAAAGATTGTTATCCCTGTAAGTGAAACTTGTAGCAAAGATTGCTTACGGCAGCGAGAATTACGATTGAAAAAAAATCCTGAGATAAAAATCAAACCAACTCCAAACCGAGAATGGCTAACTATTGGAGGAGTTTTAGAAACCAAAGCAGAACGAGAAATAAGACTACGGCGAGAAAGACAAAAAAAATACCGTGATAAAAAACGATTAGAAAAATTAGAAAAACAAAAACAAAATAAAAAATAAAAATCATTTTTTAAAAATTTTTAATAAATAAATTAATATGAATAATAATAATAATTTATTTATTTATAAAATAATGGTGGGTGATATGTGTTATATTGGGAGTACTAAGGATATAAAAAAGAGAATACAAGAGCATAAAAATGTTTGTTGTAATAAAAATTTGAGAAACTATAATCTTAAATTGTATAAAACTATTAGAGAACATTACGGAGATGATTGGAAACAAGTAAAATGGTCTGTGATTGATTGTTATTATAATGTAGATAAAACTTTTAGAAATGAGATAGAGCAATATTACATTGATTTGTTTAAAAGTCAATTGAATATGAGAGGTACTATTTTTATTGGTGAAAAAGAATATAGAAAACAATATCGTCTTGATAATCGAGAAAAATTTTTAGAATATCATAAACAATATTATATTGAGAACCGAGATAAAATTTTAAAACAAATGAACCAAAAATTTACTTGTATCTGTGGTTCTACATACATAAAAACAAACAAAAAAAGACACGAAAATTCAAACAAGCACAAAAACTATCTCCTTAAAAACAATTTAAAGTTATGAAAAAATTAATTAATAATGACACCACAAAACCAAAGAAATTTACAAAAGATCTATAAATCTTTACATAACGATGAAATAGACTTTAATAATTTATCTTTTCTGCAACACACAGAAGATATAATCAAAACAATAGAAACATACACAGAAAATTTAGAGGGACGAAAGCGCTATTATTCGAGTATTATGTCTTCTATCCCAAACAAACAAAGTGAGCTTTACAAAATTTACAGGAAAGAATACGATAAATATGCTAAGTTGATTAAAAAAGAAATAGAGCAAAATTTACTATCAGAATATGAAAGAAAAAACATAATAAATTGGAATATTATCATTAACAAAATAAAACCAATTATTCTTAAAAAAGGAACAACAAGAGAAAAACTATTGATAAAATTTTATACCGATATACCACCACGGCGAGGTGAATTTACTCAATACTTGAAACTATCAAAACAAGATACAACTCCTACTGATGAAAACTACAATTATTTTATGTATAATACAGGTAAGATTATTTTAAACAAATACAAAACAAAACAATTATATAAGAAACAAATTCTTCAGTACCCTAAAATTAAATTGAAAGGATTAAATCGTCTTTTAGATGAATACGATGATGGGGATTTAATCTTTGGTAGATCAAAATCTCAACCGTATAAATCATATAATTTAGTAAGTCCTATGTTTAAAAAATATACAGATAACAAAAAAGTTGGAATAAGACTGCTTAGACATGCATTTATAACAGATTATGTTAAATCAAAAAAAGTTTTGTCGATAAAACAACAAAAAAATATCGCAAAACAACTTGGTCACTCTACAATTGAATTTCAGAAATATATAAGATTAGATATTAAATAAATAATTTTTTTTTTTATTAAAAAAACAACAAATATTTTACATCCGAAAACATCTTTTTTTAACAGGGTTTTTACACAAGATAATTCCATACTAAACAGAGGATGTAAAAAAAATTACATCCTAATTATGATTTAAAGAAATCAAGTTATAAATAAAGATATGACAATGAGATTATTAAGTAATAACAATGATAATTTTAGTAGTAGTAAAATAAAAAACTTATTAAACCGTGATTATGTAAATGAATTTAAGTCAGGAACTAATATGGTATCTATGATTAGACCATATAAAAAGTTTTTAATTGGTTTTAAAAATTATGATAGATTTTTTAATCGTTATGAAAAAATACTTAAAAGAAATCCAGATATTATCTCTGGTATATGTGAAGTTCCAGGTGTTATAATGAGTTCAAGTGGTAAAAAAGAAACAATACAATCGCCTATTGTAGTAGATGTTGATTTTGTTAATGCAAATCTTAGTTTAACAGAATTATACACAGAAGAGACCTTATTAAATTTTGTTAAGGTATATCAACAACAAATTGACAAACATTGTATTAATGTAAATAAGAAACATTTAACCTGTGTAGTTCTAACAAAACCACCTTATAAGATACATAAAAACAACAAAATGGTTTTAAAACATGGTTTTCACTTACAATTTCCAGAAATATCTATCATGGGTGATGTTAAAAAATCTATTAGAAATAATGTATCTCAAATAACAAAAATTGAAATTGATGACTGTGATATGAAGCCGTGGTTGTTATACGGTAGCTGTAAATCAAAAACAACAGGTCGTTATAAGGTTAAATATTGTGTTGAATATAATGGTAATTGTTTAAATGTTGATGATTACCTCGAAACAATTAAACTATATGATAATTTTACAGATAGTTATTATACACCAACTCGTGATAATCTACCAAGAGTTTTAAGTTTAAGAAGTTGTAATGAAAAAATGGAATGTTGTTATGATGGAAGAGAAATTATAACTATACAAAAACCATTAGAAACGAAACAACCACAAAAAGAAAATACGGAGTTTAAACCTCTTGATTTACAACAAGAAAAGAAATCTTGTAATTATATTATAAGAAAATTAAAAGAAAAAACCAGTGATGATTACAATAGTTGGTATAGTATTGGATGTAGTCTATATAATATTTTTCGAGATAGAGATGAAGATTTTGGTTTAGAATTATTCAAAAAATTTAGTATGAAATCTGAAAAATACGATGAAATATCAATAGAAAATTATTGGTATAACAATTTCCCTAAAAGTTCTAACAGATTTTCAAAAGGTACTTTAATGTTTTATTATAAACAAGACAAGTAATCGTTTTAAAAACATATGTGAAATAGAAAACAAAAATAGTTTTCTATAACACATATGTTTTTATAATTTATTGAGAAACAGATTGTAATTGTTCTTGTTTTTTCCTTCTGTATCGGATTTTCATATCTGCTAGTCTTCGTGCTCGTAATTCTGGATTATTTTTCCAGGCCTCGCGTTTTCGTTGATTACATAACTCTTGGTTGTTTTTGTAATATTTATAAGAAGCAATCCTACTCTTTTCTTTTCGTGTTAAAACTGGTTTTACTTCGTTTTGCTGTTCGTGTTTTTCTTGAGTTTTATTCATAGTATCAATTGACATTTTAATATCTTATATATTAAAATTAATTCTTTAAATAATAATTATAACTTTATATTAATAACTTTATATTAATTATGATTTAAAGAATTAATAACTTGATATAAAATGAATACAGAAATGAATATCCCTATTATCAACAATTTAGACAGTTTTATCTTTTGTGATTTTAAGAAGAAATATGCTGGAAAACCTAATGTAAATGATACTGAAATTTTTAAGAACGAATTTATCCGTGATATTAGTCGTGTGTTGGTTTACATTGATTTTGGTGAAGGTTATTTTCTTAAAAAAGATACATGTGAAAACTTACATACTCGGTGTAAAAGACTTAATTTTAAAACAATGTGGCCAGAAGAAAAAATGAAAAAAAACGGTGAAATTGAAGAAGTTTGGAAAGAAATGTCAATTCCTGAAATTTATAAATCCATTTTAAAAGAAAATCTCCCTATAAGACTGTATGCAAAAGAGACTTTTAAACCGCATCATTATCGTCTAAAACCTTTTGAATTTAACACTTATACAGGTTTTAAAAGTGAAAATCAAAAAACAGGCTACGACCAACATATTATAAGTGAAATTACAGGATTTATCAAAGAAGTTATTTGTAATAATAATCAGGTCTGTTATAATTATATAATTAGTTGGTTATCTAATATAGTTCAAAAACCATACAAAAAAACAGGTGTTGCTGTTTTTCTTCATAGTTTAGATCAAGGAACTGGGAAAGGTAGTTTTGGTTACTGGTTAAAGAATTATGTGTTTGGTAATCATATTTCCGTCGGCATTTCGGGATTAAACAAGTTAGTTCAGAAACATAATACTATTATAGACAAAAAACTTTTATGTTTAGTAGATGAACTCCCTTCTAATTCTGGTGACTTTCATTCACATTTTGATATGATGAAGCATTTAATAACCGATCCAGAATGCACAATTGAACCAAAAGGAGTTGATCCATATGAAATACCTAATATGTGTAATTTTTTAATGATGTCAAATAACATGTTGAGTTTGAAAATTGAACGAGGTGATCGGAGATATTGTTGTATTGAAGTTGGCACACAGAGAAAAGGTGATGAGAGGTTTTGGGATTATCTACACGCTGATATTTTAACAGAAGAAACGGCTTATGATTTTTATAATTACTTAAACAGTTTAAATCTAAATGATTTAGTTTCTCTCCGTAAAATTCCAGATACAAACTTACGAAAACGAATGATAAATAATTCTAAACCAAGCCATGTTAAATTTTTTGATACGATTAAGAATACTGATATTATAATTCCTGAAAAATTATACATAAATTCTTTTGTTTATAAAGAAGAACTAATATCAACTGCAATTAAACCCAAAGACTTATACAGGCTATACGAAAACTTTTGTAGAGAAAGGAAAGAAAATCAACTTAGGTACAACTTGTTTTTTGATGTTGTAAATAATAAACTAATAAAAACGGTAAGAACAAAATCAACAGGTAAGTTTTGTATAATTATATAACTTTTTATGCCGAAAATAAAATTGATTTTTAGAAAAAAAATTTTTATTAATTGTAGAAATAGACATGGCAACAATTGAAACTAATAATAAACAAGAAAAACTTAATAAATTCTATGATGATTATAAACTGTCTCTATTAAAAAAGGTTATAGTTAATGCAACATATGAAGTAGCTGAATGTTATCATAGTTTGTATATACCAGCAATTAAAAAGATAGATAATATCGAAGTTTGTTTATATATTAGATTGAATGCACAAGGATTTATTGAAATGGAAGTTGAGACTAATTCTCGCAGAATTTATCATAAATTTTTGTATCAAGATGTAGCTTTTATGGAAGATAATGATGATAAGTATGAACTTAATGATTTATTTGCTGAATTACAAATGATTGATTGGAAACAGCATATCTTTTGTGTTAAAAAATTCAAATTTAATAAAACATTAGACCGTCTCATAGATTTAGAGGTTGATAATGAGATTTTAACTGAATTAGGTTATGAACTTGATGAATGTTGTGTATGTTATGATACTATCAGCTATAAACTTACTTGTGGTCATTATCTATGTTATGATTGTAATAATAAAATAGTAAAACATAAACAAAACGAACTTTGTCCCTTATGCAAACAAGAAATAGTTTTTGAATTTAATTCACATTATTATCAATTCTAAAACTTGTAAAAAAAATCATAGTTAGAAAAAAAAACCCTCGTAATGAGGGTTTTTTTTATGCCGAAAATAAAATTGAATTTATAAAAAGAAATTTTTATTAATTGTAGAAGTAGTATGGCAACAATTAATAAAAAAAACAAAACAAAATTTAATAATAATAACTTATTTAACTTTATTGACTTATGTTGTGGGATTGGTGGTTTTCACTCTGCAATTAAAAAGATTGAAAACATCAATTCAAACCTCGTGTTTTCAGCCGATATAGATAAAAATTGTAGAAAAACTTATAGTTTAAACTACGGTAAAACACCTGAAAAGGATTTAACTTGTCTTGATTTAGATAAATTAGTTGGTGATACAAATATCAATGGTATTTGCGCCGGATTTCCTTGTCAGCCGTTTTCGTATGCTGGGAAACGGTTAGGGTTAGATGATATAAGAGGTACAATTATCTACTATATACTGGATATGATATCTCGCTATAAACCTGACTTAGTTTGTTTAGAAAATGTTAAAGGTATCAAATCAATGATTAATCAAGACAAAAATGGTGTTAAAATATCAATTTATGAATTCATAAAACAAAATTTAGATAATAACGGATACTTCGTATATGACCGAATAATATCTCCTCATGAAATAAACATTCCTCAAAAACGAGAAAGAGTTGTATTTGTTTGTGTAAAAAAATCATTATTACCTCTCTATACAATTCAAGATTACATAACAAATTTTAATCAAGAAATACAAACTCTAATATCTGATACAAGGTGTAGTAATAAAAGTTTAAAAATTCTTGAAGATGATAATACAGTAGAAAAACGATTTTTATTAAAAGGTGTTAAAAAAACAAGTTTAGAATTATGGGAAAAATTTGTATCTTTACCAGAATGGGATACAATTACAAACCAAGAATTATTAGATATATACAATAACAAACTAAATAAAAAATCACGGATTAATTTTAAACAATACCATTTTTTCTTAAATTTTAGAGATTTTCAAACATCTTGTGAAATACCAGATAGTTTAAAACACCTTAGAACTCGTGATATTTCTGTTTGTTTTAAATCCGCTTGTGATATATGGAACTTATTGTATGATAATCATGATGGTCTCAAACAACTAATTGATCGTTTTTTAAATGAAAACCAACAAACGATTGATACATTACCTTTTTTATTAAGGTATTTAGATTATAGTGGTGGTGAAGATTATTGTTCTACAACAACTTTAAACAATAAATATGCTCAAATAAGACAATCAGGTTTAAGAGTTAGAAAAGGTGGAATATTTCCAACTCTTGTAAAATCAGGCCAAAGACCTATAATTGTAGGTAAAATGAGGTATTTAACTAATATAGAGATGTTGAGATTACAATCGTTTCCAGATGATTTTAAGACGATAAATGATAGTACGATAATGAAACAGTGTGGTAATGCAGTTAATACAGAAGTTATTAGAATAATGATACAATCAGGTTTTAACCTAATAAACAAAAAATAAAATTGTTTTTTATAATTTTTTTTTTTATAAATTGTAAAATAACAATGGAAAAAATTAACATTAAATACAAAGATTTAATTATTCAAAAAATAAGTAATGGTTTGTGTTGGAATATGGAGGGAGTTATGCCTATCTGTTTATTTAAAATGAAAACAATAGATGATGCTTGTATTAAATTGGCATTTGAAATTTGTAGTGAATATGGTATATCTATTGAATTTAGAAGGATGAGGGGGGGGGATGGGTGGGATGGTAATTGGAAGTGTTTTTTTGAAAAAAGACTTGTTGATTATTTAGATGGTGAAGAAGAATTAATTAAATACATTAAAAATTTAGATTGTAAAAAAGACTGTTTCTTGTTAAAAAAGTCAGGATTATTGAAGCTTGTTTTGTAGGTTAATTCATTGACGGCAGAAAATCATATATAAATACAACCAACAACACTATAAAATGGGAAACTATTTCTACTATTACCAACAACCTGAACCAGATATAATGTTATGTATTAACTCGTTTGCAATTACAGATAGAAAATTCAATTATGTTGTACAACAATCATTGAATTATGACGATGAATATTTGATTTATTCTACAAAACCAAAATATAATCATTAAATGTTATTATAAAAAAGACTAATTTTATAATAAAATGGAAATTATTGTAAAAAGACACAATGGAAACAAATTGGTTTTCTCTAAGAGCAATCTTAAAAACAAAAAATATCGTGTTGAGATTTTTTATAAAAACGGTAATAAAGAAACCAAACATTTCGGCCACAGTAAATATCAACACTTCCAAGATAAGATTGGGTTATATTCACATTTAAATCATTACGATAAAACAAGAAGAAAAAATTATAAGGCAAGACATACAGCGCAGGCTTTTCACAAACAACTATATTCTCCTGCTTGGTTTTCCTTAAAATATTTATGGTAGTTAATCATGTTCTTCATAAATTATTCGTTGTTGAAATTGATACCGTTTTTCGAGATATCGTTCAAAATCGTGTAATTTATCGAAAAAAAACTGAGGATTGTTTAGTGAAAACCGTTTGAAATTTTTGTTTAATTTAAAACACTCTTGACACTGTGTATCTTTTAATTCTACCTTGTTTAAACAAGGATAACTCATTGTACCCTCACCGCATCTACCACCCGTTGAGTAAAAAACACAGATACCTTCACATTGATAATTTTTAGTTTGTTTCATTTATTAAAAGAAATATTTTTTTAATTTGTTAAAAATATTTCTCTAAAAGACTAACAATATATAGCTTAAATATTTCAACCTATTATACCCGAAATACTCAAAACCATAATAAACCAGATTAAATAAGAATTTCATTTACATTAAACTAACTTGTTTAAAAGTAATAATAATTGTTTGTTTGTTTCTTTTAACTCTTCTACTTCTTGTTTTAATGTTTGAATACTTGAAACCATTGGTGCAATTAAGTTCATCATATTTAGATTTAACATTTTAGTTTTCTTATGAGTTGAAACTAAATTTTTAGGAAAAACCTTTTCAACATCTTGGGCTATAAATCCATAATGTTCTCGTTCTAAGTCTGTTTTATATTTAAATTTAACGGGATTTAACTTACATATCTCGTTTATTCCTACATCTAAATCTATTATATCTTGTTTTAAACGAATATCACTGGGGCCATTCAAACTTCCACTATAATTTATATCAGTGAAATAAGCATCAGCCCCTGATACATCACCACATATGATACCACTGCTTGTTATATTTAATCGCGAGACAGGAGCTGTATTTACACTTAATACATCGGCTACTAAAATATCAATTTCATTCTGTTTTAAATCAATCCTTGATGTTCCTAATGATGAATTAGTTACTTGAACTGTACCTAATACAGTTTCATTATTATAACCAATCTGTAATACATCTGATAATTGCTGAATACAACTTTCAGTACTTGAACTTATTGCAAAATCATCTTTTAATTTTGATCTTTTACAGTGTTGAGTTGTTATATAAGATTGCCCGAATAGTTTATCGTCAGAACCTAATTCAGGGACATATGTGAATGCTCCAACAGTAATAGGCTCTGCTACAAGAGAGGTTAAACCTTCTAAAACAACTTTATTTGAATTTGGAGATAATTTTAAGTTTTGTGCTGAATGTGTTGTTATTTCATTTGTTCTTAATATTTTAGACGAATTAATCTCTATGTGACTACCTCCTGGATTTAATATTAAATCACCAGAAGCAGTTGTTATGTTAGATACTTGTAAGTTTTTAGAAGAGTTTATTATTACATTACTAGCTGTTGCAGATAATTCTAAATCACCAGAAGCAGTTGTTATATTGGATACTTGTAAGTTTTTAGAAGAATTAATAACAACATTTGACCCTGTTGGATTAATTGTCAAGTCTGATGTTGATGTTATTGTACTTGTTTGTAGGTTTTTTCCACTACCAATAATCACATTACTACCGATAGGATCAATACTAATATCTCCAATTTCGGTTCCAATATTACTAACACGAAATGTTTTTCCTTGAAGAATTTTTACATTACTACCTCCTGCTGTAAGTGTTAAATCTAATGCAGGGGAACTGATTGTGGAAGCTGTTAAAACCTTATCGGAAGGTATTTTTACATATAATCCTGCTGGTGTTAAATTGAGGTCTCCCGAGCCAGTTGTTATGGTGTTATTTACTTGTAAGTTTTTGCCACTTTGAATTAATATGTTACTGCCACTTGCTCTTAATGTTAAATCCCCATCTTGTGTATTAATAAACTTTGTTTGTAATTGATGCCCTGTATCTACTCTAAAATCTGCTGCTGTAACATCAATATAACTACCGCTATTTGCTCTAAGAGTGTTAGTATATAAACTGCCAGAGTTTCGTGTGTTTTGTGTATAAATATCTCTGTATTCTAAAAGAGTTGTTCCTATATCTCGTGTTTGTGTTGCTATTGGTCTGATAAAATCTGTTTCTAATGGATAATGAGTAATTACTTTTTTAGTAGCTCCTGATAAAATTGATAATACAACATCCGTAGATGTATAAGCACTAAACACTATTTCTCCATATTGAGATTGAATATATGATTTGTCTGTTGATGTTAAACGAAAAGCATTTTGTGTTCCATCATTTATAAATAATGTTGATGTTTTGATATTACCTGTATTTAAAATATCAGTAAAAACATTATTATATTTAAAAGTTGAACTTCCTATGTTTCTTTGTGAAGTAATATTTGGTAAGATATCTGCCTGAGTTTCTAATGTTGATAAAGTCTGTATTTTACCTGTTCCATGACAAGATATCTGTATAGATTTGTTTGCTGCTGTTGTTGTTAGGTGGGTTGGAGATGCTCCGTTAGTACTATCAATTTGAAATTGTTGATTAATCCTAATTCCATTAGGACTTAAAAAATGGCAATGCTCGGCATCAAAATTAATGTAAATCGGGTTAGTGGTATCGTCTCTATAAGCAATATTGTTTGTAATAATTTTGTTAGCATTATCAACTTGGATATCTTTTGTTCTTAAAATATTGTATATTTGTGTGTATGTGTCTTTTATATCTATTCTTAAACTTGAAAGGGAGGGTGTGCCTCCCGTGTCTGTATAAAATTTAATTGAATTAGTCGCATCACTCGTAAATAACACAGCTTCTTCTGTTGTCTCAAGGATTATTGCTTTGAGAGATGCTATATCACTTAAATTTAACAAAGATTTTCCTACATTGGATATGGCATAACTATTGATTGTATCGTCTGCCCTGACCGATAAAATCATTTCTGTTTCACTGATAGTTGTGGTGGCAATATTTTTTATTCGTTGGGGTAATTCTGCTCCTGTTGCAGATTGAATACTTCCGAATATGGTGTATGACATTTTGTATTTGTTTTATTTAATTCTAAATTTAATTATTTTAAATAAAACAAAAATATTATTGTTTTGCCAGTTTATTAATAATTGTAGTGAGCTTCTTTAATTTGTTTTCGTTTTTAGTGCATCGTTTCTCTAACTCGTATAACCTCTTTTGTATTATATCTAAAACACTGTTTCCATTATCGCTTTCAACCTCTTCCTCTTCTTCTTCTGGTTTAGATTGTAATACTTGTTTTAATTCTTCTACTTGTCCTAAAAGACTATTATGTTTTTCATTCAAAATTTTATGTTTAATATTTAAACTTTCTAATTGTTGCTCGTAATTTTCATTTTCTAAAACAACAGGTTTTTCTTCTTGTTTTATTTCTGGTTTTGCCATTGATTTCAGTAAATTTTTAATATTACTAAACTCGTCTTCTTGTTGTGGTTTTTGTGGTTGTGTTTTTAATTTTTCTACTCCTTCTAAAACTACTTGTTTAATATTAAGGTTATCTTCGAATTTTTTATCTAATTCCTGGACTGCCTTAATCACGGGACATATCAATTCCATATATTGGATAAATTGTTTTTGACTTTGTTTTTCTATTCCCCACATACTGATATTATCACTACCTAAAACCTCTCTCAATTCCTGTGCTATAAGACCATAATGAATTCTTTTTTTATTGTTATATTTGTATTTGACAGGGGTTAGCTCGTTGATGAATGATAAACCTAAATCACTCGTTTCAATGCTATTCTTTAATGTTCTATCTGAACTTATAGCAATACCACCTACGTTCCCTTGGTCTATAAAAAGGTTATCATAGCGAATATCAGTAGTGCCTATATCATAAGTGCTATCTTGTAATGGTAGAATATCACAAGTATTTAATTTAGTCGTATGGCCTGTTTCTCCTATATGTATATTGTTAGAAGCTGTATCAATTTCTAAAAAGTTAGAAAGCAGCCCATTTTGGGAAAATCTCGTTTTTTTACCCGATGCCAGTTGGAATAGATATGTATTTGTTAAGTTATAACCAGTTCCGTTTAAAAATCTTAATATTTGAGTTCCAACCATAGATATGAAACCACCATCAATTATAGTGTAATTATTACTGTTATTTGTATTTGAATATACATTATCCCAGTTAAAGCCACTTGCTCCGATATCGTGTCCTGTTCCAATGATGTTAGTAACAAAATCTACATTCCCTCCAATTGTCATTTTTGCATCACCATTGCTCGGTTTATGAAGTGTTAAATTATCACTTGTTCCATTTAATATCATATTCCCAGCTTTTTTTAACTCAACTCCATTAACAACTCCTTCAACTAAGACTTTTCCGTTATTAGATTTAGTCTCTAATGTTGTTGAGTTCATTTTTAACCCACCATTAACTGCTCCGTTATGTATTTTTAACTCGTTGTATAAATTTGTTTCAGTATTTTTAACTTGTAATCTTAAATTGGTATCACCATCTACCGTAATATTGACCTCTCCTGTTCCACTATCATTGACAGATACAGCAGTGGGGCTACCATCTAAATCTGCTTTTAATTGAGCTAATGATATTGAATTCAATAATGTTTTCCCATAGGTAGAAATAGGAACAGGAGCAACAATACCATCGTCTTCTACAACTAAGAGTTGCTCATCATTAGGTAGAGTTGTATTTGATATATTTTTTAACACGGTAGAAAGAGTTGCTCCTCCACCTGTTGTTGAACCAAAAATTGTATAGTTTGACATTTGTTATATTTAATTTTAATTAAAGATTTTTTAAATGTTTATTTTACATATTCTTTCATTAATCGGTTCATAACTCTTTTTTTAATCATCTTGTTGTTGTAGAGTGCCTTAATTGCTCTTTTGATAACAACTGGACTATTGTTGCCTGCTTGAAGAGAGGCAATATCTAACATCATTTGGTCTATACCATCACCAGATACAGCTTCTTCCGCTTTTGTTTCTTCCACACCTTCCTTTTGTGCTTCACGAGTTTTTTTCGTTTTCTTAGGAGCCGCTGGTAATGTTTTCGCATAATTGCCAACTCTCATTATATCTGCTTCTTGTTGTTTTAATGGTAATTTTTCTAATTCTTCTAAAAGGGTTATTAAATTGTTTTTACCTAACTTTTTAATCGCACTAAGGTTCTTTTGTCTTCTTGAAATTGCCCCATATTTTGTTTCATATGTTTTTAATAATTCAGAGCGAGACATTCTTGTGAATGGTTTTTGTTGCTTTTCTACTTCTGGTTTAGTTGTTGTTTTTTTTTCTCTGAATTCCTTATACAGTTTTCTAACAAACATATACATTTCGTCTATTTGTTCTGGTGTTGCTCTACCAGATGCAACAACTTCTTCTAAAGATTGTAACCGGTCTGTGTCTCGTAATAATTTTAATATGTCTCGCATTACATCAATTTTTTGTTGTGTGTCTAATTGTTTTTGTTTAGGTTTTTCTGATTGAGGTGTTTTAGTTGAAACAGGTGTTTCACTTATTTTCTTTTCAATAGCTTCAAGCTTTTCTAACAAAGGTTTATTTT
>Ga0222716_10002992_pt1 | contig 13584 bp, 9 predicted proteins | sample C33_13DmetaG_FD_165044 | JGI IMG/M metagenome (GOLD analysis project Ga0222716, IMG submission 165044) | Estuarine water microbial communities from San Francisco Bay, California, United States - C33_13D | ecosystem: Environmental > Aquatic > Marine > Unclassified | place: USA: California... | reverse complement strand
ATCAGGAGATCAAGATGGAAAATCAAAACATCGACTTGGAAGCTTTTGCAAAGAAGGTAGCTGAAGATACAGCTGCTAAGATTGCTATGAAGCAAGCCGAGCAAAAAGCAGCTGATGAAGCAGAAGCCAAAGCACAAGCTGAAGCAGACGTTGAAAAGGCACAGGCTGTTGAAGCCGAAGAAATCCGCGTTAAAACTGGCGTACAAACTGGCGTTGAAGCCCTTATGGCAGACGTTGAAGCTAAGCTAGCTGAAAAAGACGCAAAAATTGACGAAGTACTCAAGCAGTATAAGTCTGAACTCGAAGAGAAATCAGCAGAGATCGATGCTATGAAAAATAGCAAGAAGTCTTTCACTGACCGCTCTTCTAAAGGTGATGTATCTAAGTGGGGACAAGAGTTCCTTAAAGCTCACTTGTTGGGTGTTATGACTCGTAAGGGTATGAACACTGAATTTGGTATCGATCTTCAGGAGAAGGCAGGTATTGATTACACTACTAACGCAGCTGATATTGATCAGGAAGTTTCTAGTCTCATCGAGAAAGAAATCATGAATGAGTTGAAAGTAGCTCGTTTGTTCCGTGAAATCCCTGTAAATGGTGCAGCAACTGTACTTCCTATCCAGCCTGACGTTGACGCGGCTGCATGGGCAATCAATGCTACCTCTGGTAACTTGCAGAATCAAGGCAACTCTGGCGGCAACGCTAATAAGTTCCAGCCTAAGCAAGTAATCCTGAACGCTTATCGCTTGATTTCAAGCTCGTTCATGGACAACGATGTAGACGAGCAAGTTCTTATTAACTTGATGCCTATGATTGTTGAATCAGTAGCTCGCGCTCACGCAAAAGCTGTTGAATCTGTTGTTCTTAATGGTAACGGCACTATCGTCGGTCTTGACGGTGTTGCAGCAGCAGCAGCAGCAACTATGGACATCTCTGATGGTGTTAAGATGACTTCAGCAAGACTGCTTGCAGCACGTCAGCAAATGGGCAAGTACGGCTTGAACCCAACTGATTTGGCCTACATCGTAAGCCAGAACATGTACTACGACTTGCTCGAAGATGCTAGCTTCCAGACTCTGGACGAAGTAGGATCTGATCTTGCAGCTCGTGTAACGGGTACTATCGGAGCCGTTTATGGTACTCCAGTAGTAGTATCTGATCAGTTCCCTGCAGAAGCAGCAGGTATCCCAGCAGCATTCGCATGTTACACTCGTAACTACGTAATGCCTCGTCTTCGCGGTGTAACCGTTGAGCAGGATTACGAAGTAATGAACCAGCGTCGCGTTATCGTTGCTAGTCAGTCTCTCGGTTTCGAAGAAATCGTTGCAGGTGCCGGTGTAGACCAGCCTTGTGTTAAGATTGATCTTGTAGCTTAATACTGAAAAAGTATAGAAACGAGGGGGAGTTTATCTCCCCTAAGTTTTTACTAATGGACTTATAAATGGCAAACTTAATAGACATAGATACATATAAGATTTCGGAAGCTATCGTGAGCACGAAAGACGATTCTCGCATTAATTCTTTGATTGCGTCTGTGAGTCAATTAGTAAAAACTTATTGTGGTAACAGTATTGTCGACCACTACTCTTCAAATAAAGTAGAAACGTTTTCAGTTAACTGGTCTACTAATTTAGTACAACTTACAGAAACTCCTTTAGTTACAGTAGTATCTGTAGAAGAAAGAGACGATTATAGCTCTAGTTACACTACTGTACCCAGCACAGAGTACTTTGCAGATACGACTTTGGATGTAATTTATAGAGTAAGTACACAAGGCGGGAAAAAGAACTGGCCAGGCGGACCAGCTGCTGTAAAGATTACCTATAAAGCAGGCTATGCAGACTGTCCTGCAGATTTACAACTAGCTGTAATTGATTTAGTCACTTACTACCTTAAAAACGAACATAAAGCACGACAGACTATGCAGGGAGCAAGTATTCAGAATAATACTTCATCTAGTCAGCGTGATAATGTAGCGTTCCCAGACCATATTAAAAGGGTCTTGGATCTATATAAGAATTTTTAATGAGCAGGGAAAGCTTAACTAGATTTATTGAAAACTTATATGAAGAGATTCATAAAAGTGCTGAATATAGAAGGCATACTGCTAACCTACGCACTCATCATTTTATATGGAGTAAGACAGACTTTCAAGTAAGAATAAGTAAAGATTTACAAGCAAGAGGCTTAATTCTCACTGCCGCTGATAATACAAAAATAAGCAAGGAGTGTGATATTTTAAGCAATGAAATAATTAGCGCAATACAAAATATTAGATCCGAAAGAGATTCTCTAGCTGAAAAACTAGAACTTTCTGCAGGCAAAATTGACTATGCATTTACGTCAATGACAAATACAGGGCGCAAGCCTACTCGGTGGGCTAGCGCAGATGATGTTTTTGCAAATTTAAAAGAAGTGTACAAAGAAGCTATAGGTATATTTTTTAATAATATGCAAACCTATTTTCAAAGTATGCAAGAAAGTCCTGAAGAAACAGCTTTAAGAGTTGCAAATAGGGAAGGTAATACAAAAGGCAAATCTTCAAAAAGAGGAATACGTACAAAAGGAAAAGGAAAGTTAATCAAAACTGCAGGCAGGTTTATAAATGCAGAACACGAAGATAATGCAGGAATTCTAGAAAGTTTAATTAGAGACGCTTTTAAAAAAACATCTGCAGAAGTAGTAGACTCACAAGGTAATTCAATAAGTGAAGCTCAGCTACAAAAGGATTTAAAGGCTCTTGGTATAAAAATACAAATGAGAAGAGATGAAAATGATAATCATGTAATTACGCTAGGAGGCTCTTTAATAAATATTCAGAAAGGCAACCAGGCAAAAGAAGTAAATGCAGATTTAAAAAAAGCGTTAGAAAGGGCTCATGCACATTTAGCTAAAAATATGGGAGGACTACAGCATTTAGAAGGCTCGGATACTCCACTACAAAAAAGAAAGAAGAGACTTACAGCAACTGCTATAGAGCCTTTTAAGAAAAAGAAAAACGTTAATATTAAAGTTACGCACGAAGATATAAAAGTAAATAAAGCAAAAGGAAGCAAAGTAACTACCCAAAAGAAAATTAAAGCAACTAAGGCTCGAGCAAAAAATGCAAAACTAGTATCGGCTGCAGTAGTTATGAAAACTACTAAAAGGGGGAAAAGAAGGCCTACTAAAAAATCTCCTTTACAGGACATGCTAAAGTTAGTAGTACAATTTAATAGTAAGTTACCTCAAACGGTACGAAGGAACATGGGCACTCCTAAACTTAACAATATAACAGGACGTTTTGCAAATAGTGCACAGGTGGCAAATGTACAGTTAACACCTCAAGGTTTTCCAAGCGTAGGTTATACTTACCAAAAAGAGCCTTATCAAGTTTTTGAGGACGGAGTAGGAGCGGAGCCTTGGGCTAATGGACAAAGAGACCCTCGAGAGTTAATCGATAAATCTATTAGAGAAATTGCTGCAGAACTAGCAATTGGCAGAATATATACTAGGAGAGTTTAATGAGAGCATATACTACAAGACGTTTAGGTATTACTAATGCTCTGGCTGAAAAATTAAAAGACATAAATGGGCAGGGTGCTTTCTTAACAGATTTATCTGGAAATGTATCTCCTCGTTTAAAGTTTTGGGATGAAGTAGAAGAATTTCCTACAGTTCACCTAAATGCCGGCGCCGAGACTCGAGAGTATCAAGGCGGCGGGTATAAGGATAGGTTTCTATCTATTACAGTAAGATGTTATGTTCGAGAAGAGGATGCTGTAGCAGCTTTAGACGCCTTATTAGAAGACGTGGAAACCGTATTGGAAGAAAATTCCGTTATGGAATATCAGGATCGTACAAGTACGAGCCAGTTTACACAACAAATCACAATAGTCAGTATTGATACTGATGAAGGTGTACTTGAACCGTTAGGTGTCGGAGAGATGCTTATAGAGGTTCGTTATTAGAAATCGCAGGCACGAGCAAACGTTCACGTCCTAGCCTTTTCAAGATAATCATAGGAGAATAACTATGGCTGATCAATTATATTTTAGCAGAGACACGAAAGTATTCATCGAGATTGGTTCCTCAATTTGGGAAGTACCGGTTCTTGATGGATTTTCATTCTCACAAGCAACAAACGCGTCAGAGGTAACTCTGTCCGAAATGTCAGGTACAGACGGTTCAAGTCGTCGTGGACGACGAATGTTTACTGACTCATTCGCACCTGCAGAGTGGAGTTTTTCTACTTACATGCGTCCTTTTACTTCAACAGGTACAGGAAATGGAGCTGCTTCTGGAGTTGATGGAGATCATCACGCAGTGGAAGAAGTTCTTTGGGCACTGATAGCAGGTCCTGCACACTACCAAGGTAATGGTTTTAAAGATGCAGCGGGCGGAACTGAGTATGTTGCACATACTACAACTTCTGCAGATATTGACTTTGCACAGTCTAACAAAAGTACGTTAGGTACTGCAAATATTTACTTTGCAATGGGTGGAACATCTGACACAAAAACCGTTTATAAGATAGCAGATTGTGTTGTAAACGAAGCTTCTGCAGACTTTGATATTGATGGTATTGCAACTGTTAACTGGTCTGGAATGGGTTCAATTATTAGTGATGAAGGTACTTCAGTTCCTACAGCTACTATTTACGAAGGTATTAATGCTACGAATAACTTTATTCGTAACCGATTAACCACTCTTACTGCAATTAGAGATGGAGAATTTAATACAGCGGCTACAATAGGTACAGGTGCTGCAAATCAACCTGTTGAAGGAAGAAGGTACAAAATTGCAACACTTGGAAGTAGCGCAACTAACTGGGCCGCGATCGGTGCCGATTCTAGCCCCGCAGTAGGAGAAATTTTTACTGCTAATGCTACGGCAGCTACTGGAGACGGTACTGCCCAACAAGAGAGTCAGTACGGACTTGTATTAACAGGTGGTAATGTTACTATTACTAACAATATGACTTTCCTTACTCCAGAAACTCTTGGAAGTGTAAACCAACCAATTGGACACGTCACGGGATCACGTTCAGTATCAGGTAGCTTTACTTGTTATTTGAACAACGATACTGACTCAAGTGCAGAGCTGTTTGAGGACTTAGTGGGTGCTACCACTACAGTTACAAACAATCATACTTTGAAGTTTGATATTGGTGGTACTACTCCCAATTTGCCCAGAGTGCAGATGTCTATGGCGTCTTGTCACCTTGAATTACCTTCTCACTCTATCGATGATGTTATCTCTTTGGAGACTGCATTTCATGCGTTACCTAGTGCGATTGATCTCACCGATGAAATTATTGTTAAGTACTTCGGTAAGGATGTTGTCTAAAGTAGAAGGTACGTAAAAATATTTCTTGACATAGGAGGTCTTTTGGACTATACTATGAAATAAGAGAAAATTAGGAGGGGCTCTTTTTCGAGCCCCTTTTATTATACGGAGACAAATGGCTAACTATAACTTTAAAAATGAAGCGGAGGTCTATATTGATGCGGGTGCAGGGAAAATAAGGCTTGACGTAACTAAAGATTTAAGTTTTAGCCAAACTTTTACGGATAGCACGTATGAGCAAAAAACTCTACATGCTCCACAAAACTTACACGATGCCTCTAATATAACAAAGGCAAATCCTGCAAGTTTTAGTTTTACAATTCCAGCCATTACAGAAAGTGCGCTGGATACAGTTTTTAATTTACTAGTAAATTTTAAATCAGGTACTTATACCTTAAATACTTTTACTATGTATATAAGACTGCCTAATGATGTTTATAGACTGGAAAATTGTGTTATAACTAATGGGACATTCATAATTGAGAAATTAGAGAATCTCAAGTTGACAATTGCCGGAGAAGCATCAAGATTAACAAGAGGAAATACCTCTTTTGACTCCTTTTTAGGGGGAACAAGAACTCCTCACTATATGAAAGATTTATCAGTGTTTATGTCTACCACCAACTTAACTGAAGGTGTGTTTTCCGTAGCTGTAGAGCTTCAAAATAGCATTGAATGGACTCCTTACGAAACTGTCAATAAAGCATTGAATATTGGTAATACTCATAATGTCAATACTACAATGTACCCCTCTAATTTCACTTTGAAGAAGCGGATTGTTTCCGGTTCTGTTGGACAATATGTCCTGAATACTTTTAACTCCGATGTACAAAATTGGAAACAAAATGTACCAGTACTTATAACAGCAGGAAACGGATTAACAAACAACGACTTCAGGGGCTTTAAGTTCAATTTTAACAAGTGCTCGTTTACTAACCGAAATAATGTTAGCGAAGTATTTACACAAAGTTATGATTGGATTTCTAACGATAACACTACCAACCTTGGTAGCAAAATTACTTATAACTAAACGCACTTAGGAGCAACAATGGATTTAAAAAAATTAATGGTCGATACAAAAGCAGTCTGGGTCGACTTCCCAGGATTGAAAGGATTCGAAGTAGAAGTAGCAAACCTTTCTAGAAAAGAATTAACAGGACTTCGTAAAAAATGCACAAGTACTAAATTTGATAGAAAAACTCGACAAGCAGTAGAGGACTTAGACGAAGAAAAGTTTATCGTAGAGTTTACAAAAGCAGTTGTTAAAAACTGGAAAGGCTTAACACTTGGACATCTTGAAACTCTCATTTTAGTAGACATTGACGGACAAGATCCTGAAAAAGAATTAGAGTATTCAGCAGATAATGCCGAAACCCTAGTAAGCTCATCAACAGAATTTGATACATGGCTTAATGAGGTAGTCTTTGACCTCGATAACTTTCGTACAAAACGAAAAGAACCAACTCCAAGAAAGGTTGCAAAAGTATCTGAAGACTAGTGATGGAAAAATGACGAGAGATCGTTATTTGAAAATGTGTGAACAACTAGGAAAAGAGCCGGACCCAAAAGAAATTCCTCCTGACATGGAGGATTTTCCAGAAATAGCAATATTAGCAATGACTACATTTAGTCATTTAGGAGACAGAGTGTATCCTGATATAGGGTATATGGGAAAAGACTTTACAAATCTACCCTATTATATAGAACAATATGGTATTGATAAAGACGATCAAGAGTTATTCTTAGAGATTCTAACTTTTTTAGAGTCAAGAGCAATCGAAACTTCTCAGCAAGCATTGAAAAGAGAAAGAGATAAGCTAAAGAGAAAAAAATAGTGTCAAATACAGTTACACTTACGTTTAAAATTGCACAAGATGGCTCTCTTAAAGCTATTGGTCAGGAGGCTGAAAAGACTGCTAAGCAAACTGATGCTGCAACAAAATCTGCGGGCAACTATAATAAAGGTCAAAAAGGTGTAGCCCAAGCTGGCATGAATAGTACTAAAGCCTTTTCCAAAATGCAAGGTGCAATGGGAAGTGGGGGCAGTGGTTTAGTAGGTGCATATGCAGGTCTCGCAGCAAACGTCTTTGCTCTTACGGCAGCTTTTGGAGCGCTTTCTCGAGCAGCTCGAGCTACTCAATTAGAAGAAGGTTTAGTAGTTATGGGTCAGGCGTCTGGCCTTGCAATGAGAACTCTTTCAACAGGTCTAGTAGAGGCTACCGGGCATGCTATTAGTTTAGAAGAGGCTATGCGTTCTGTTGCGCTGATCACAAGTGCAGGCATAGATCCTGGTTCTATTGATAGATTTGGTAAAGTTGCTAGAGGAGCCGCAACGGCTCTTGGAAGAGATTTAAACGATGCAATGAGTCGTCTTACTCGAGGTGTTACAAAGCTAGAACCTGAATTACTTGATGAATTAGGTATTATGGTTCGTTTAGATGAAGCCTCAAAAACCTATGCGGATAGTATAGGTAAGTCCGTCAGTGATTTATCAAATTATGAAAAACGACAAGCCTTTTTAAATGCTACTTTAGAGGAAGGGGAGCGTAAGTTTGGTGCTCTCGCTGAAGTAGATGTTAATGTATTTGATAAGCTATCAGCTTCTCTAGCAAATCTTCTTAAAGGAGGTCTTGGAGGTTTAGCCTCTATGCTAGAGCCTATAGTACGTTATTTAGCCTCTAGCCCCGGCGCTCTAATAGGTGTACTAGCAATGTTTGCTGCTACTATTTCCGGAGCCGTTGTAGGAAGTCTGAGTGAAATGGCAGAAGGTGCCGCAAATGCTACAAATGCTACTCTTGATTATATGACTGGCAATATGGAAGCAGCCGCTGGCTTAGCTACTAGTAGTGAGACAGTTGAGAACTTTACTCAGGTTTTGGCAGAAGGCGGAGATATTTCAGGCGCCTATACTAAAGCTATTAATGGTCAAGAAATGTCGGTAAGATCTAATACAGGTAATGCTAAGCGATGGAATTTGACTCAAGAAGAACTCAATCGTAGACTCGACAATTCCAAAATAATAGTTACAGAATTAGGTAATGCTACTAGACAGTATGGCTTAGAAGCAACTCAGTCAGCTTCTGCAACTGCTATAGCAGCTTTTGCACAAGGTGATCTTATAGGAGGACTAAAAGGTACTTGGGCCACTTTAAAAGGTGTGGGCCTAACAATGAAATTATCTGTACTAACTACTACTAGTCTTAAAACAGCTTTTCAAGGTTTGGCTGTATCTGCAAAAGCAGCAGGTGTAGCTCTCAAAACAATGGGAGCAGGCATAATGGCGATGCTAGGCCCTTTAGGCATTGCTTACACCGTTATTACTTTAGTAATAGACGCTCTTAAAGGTCTTTATAATATGTTCAGATCTGATGAAAGTAAAAACCTAGAAGCGGCTACCACCTCATTGAGTGATGCTCAAAAAGAGTTGGCTGCTAATATTAAAGAAGTTGACGAGGCTTTTGCAGGTACATCTATAAAAATGTCTGGAACCATAGCAGCATATACAGCTATGGATAATGTACTCTCTCAGTTTAATGATAAATTTAAAGAGCTAAAAGAGTCTTCTATAGCTGCAGGAGATTTTGGTGCAGCTGTAAAAGCTCAGCAAGCTATAATAGACAGTAGTGCTAAGCTAACCAAGGCGTATGAAGCAGCTGATATTGCAGCAAAATTAGCCGCTACAGATTATTTTGATGCAGAAGCTAAGTCTGAGATATTAGAAGAATTTCTTAAAAAGCAGCACAAGACTGCCAAAGCATTTACAGAATTAGGGGTTGCCTCTAAATCGGCTAAAGACGGCGTTACCGATTACTTAAATTCCAAACAAGTAAAAACAGACGTAGATGAAGTACTAACAGGTTTAACTCAACTAAGAGAAAGCCTAATGCAAAAAACAAGCGATACTGACGACACTCTAATTATTAAGCCGGAACTTCAAGTTGATGGTACTCTTTCTGACGTTTTAAATGAAGCTTTAACAGGTGACATGGCAATTACTTATGGTCTTACTAAGCAAAAAGCGGCTTTGGCAGCTTTAGACAAAAAAAGGAAAGATGCACTTAAAGTGCAGATTGCTGCACTTAAAGAAATGGATAACGTAAGCTCGGGCTTATTCGGTAAAGAAAAAAAGCTGCATGGAATTAGTCAGGCAAGATACAATGCTGCAGTTTACGCTCGCCATTTCGCAGTAGCTGCCTATAGAGAAGCAAATACCGCCGCTACGGGTGAAGAAGAAAATATCATTAAGGCCATAAGAGCTGAGGAACTTAGAGTACAAAACATACAAAAAAGAATAATTGTTCAAAAACAAACCTTGGCCACCGCAAAAACAGAATTAGCTGTAGCCAACGAGGCGTCCGCAAACACAGAAGAAAATCTAAAAACTAGGCAAGAAAAAACAAAAGCTCTACAGCAGGTAGAAGCTCAGATGGCTCTCGATAAGCAAGAGGTGTTAAGGCTGGAAGCAAAGAGACTGGACGCACTGTTAACAGGTGACAAAGACAATGTTGAAGCATTAAAACAACAAGTTCAAAATACAGCAGACTTACTTGTGGCTGACCAAAACGTTCTGCTAACAGCAGCAAAAATAAACACAGCAGAAGAAGATCGGTTAGAGCTTGCAAAGACCCTTTTAGATAAAACAAAAGAAGATCAAATGGCACAAAGAGCAGTTTTAGATGTATCAAAAAAAGCCATTGCAGCTGCAAAAGAACAGTTAGATATAGAGCAAAAAATGGCACAGTTACAGCAGAAAATAAACAATAGAAGAACTGGAGCCGACGATACAGAAAGTCAAAGACTTGCAATACAACTTGATGAAAAAGTAATTGCAAAGAAAATAGCATTTATAGCAAGAGAAGCCGCGCTCAAGAAAAGTCAAGTAGACATGGAAAGGAAGCTTCTTATAGCTAAAATGAGCCATTTAAAAGCTGAAATTGATGTTCTTAACCAGAAAAGAAAAGCAGATGCTAAGCCTATACCTACTGCAGATCTTGTATCAACTATTAAGCAGCTGGATGAGAATGGGGGCTTTTTTGATCAGCAAATACAAAATATTACAGATAATGCTACTTTACTGACACAAGAGTTGCTTTATCAAAAAGCTTCTACAAATATTATAGCAATTCAAGCGGCAGAGAGACTAAAAAGTGAGTTAGAAATACTTGATTTAGTAAAAAGCGAGGCTGAGATTAGGGGTACAATAACTGCCGGTGCTATCAAAATGTTGGAAGTAACAAACAAAATTTCTCAAAATAGTAATACGGACATGTTTGGAAATCCTAAGTCTATAGCTGAAGCAGCAAAACTTGCTAGAGAAGCCAATGACTTAAAAGTTAAAGCAGCTGAGGCAGCAGCGGAACAAGCACGTATAAGTCACAATCTTGAAATGAAAGTATTGCATGCGAAATTCGAGTTATTAAAAGCAGAAGCAGAAAAAGACGGTAGAATAACTGAAAGCGAAGCACGACTACTAACAGCGCATAAAGGAGTTTATGATGCACAAGTAGCCGCCAGTACTCAAAATGTTAAAGCGGCACAACAGGCCGCTCACCTTGCAAGAAGCGAGGCAAGACTAGCAAATAAACAAGCTGTAGGTTCTGCGGCTAAAGAAGGTTTTGCATCTTTAATGAATACATTTATGGGCAAAAAAGAGAAAGAAGAAAAAGAGAGCGAAGCAGAAAAAGCAAAAAAAGAAGCTACCGAAAAACTAGCAGCGGACGAAGCTAACAGAGAGAAAACTGCTAAACTGTTTTCGGTAGGAGTACTGGAAGGTTTCGATAGAAGTTCAGTAGTATCTAGAACAAATCAATTACTAGAAGAGATAAGAGACTCCCTAAATGGCGAATCTACTGGATCCGTTAGTGCTGATCAAGCGAAGAAAAAATCCGACCCTAATGCTGAGGCTTCTGAAAACGTGGATGTACCTCCCGAAAATATAATAAAAACAAACTTAAGTCCTGCCGGTACAGAAGCCCCAGGATTAATAGCAGCTGGTACTGGTAGTACTAATGAAGATGGATTTCTTGTAAAAGAGATTTCAGATACTGAAAAACTAAAAGCAGCTTTAGAAGCTACTTCTGTTAGTATGAAGGCTTTAGGACCCGACGGTGAGGGGCCTTCCCAGATGTTTGAAGGAATGAGTACAATGATGACCGCTTTTGAAAAAGGCACTAGTAAAAGTGATATGATGGCGGGTGCGCTGGCAGGTGTTGGACAAGTCATGGCAGGCGCAGCTACTATGAAAATCAATGCAATTGATAAAGAAATAGCGGCAGAGCAAAAAAGAGATGGTAAGTCAAAAGCTTCATTAGCAAAAATTGCTGCTATGGAGAAAAAGAAAGATGCCATCAAAAAGAAGCAATTTGAAGTGAATAAAAAGATTTCTATGGCTCAAGTTGTTATTTCAACAGCTCAAGGCATGATGAAAACTATGGGTGATGGGTGGCAGATGACTCCGTTAGCACTAGCTATTGGTGCTATGGGTGCCGCTCAACTTGCTATTATTGCAGGAACTTCTTATCAAAGCGCTAGTGCAGGCGCAGGACAAGCTGCGGCACCTCAAAAAATAAGTATGGGTTCTCGAAACAATACTATTGACCTCGCAAAAGCCAATAGTGCAAGCGGAGAAATGGCTTACATGAGAGGAGAAAGAGGGCAGGGTACAGGAGCTACTGACTTCAAGCCTACAGGCGCCTTCTCAGGCTACAAACATAGAAATGCCGGTGGTTATATCGTAGGAGAGCAAGGACCAGAGTTGTTTATGCCAGAAACCCCAGGAGAAATAATTCCTGCAGGCAGAGTGGGAGGCGGAGAGCCTACAAACGTAAACTTTAACATTAGTGCAGTAGACGCCGCAGGCGTAGAGGACGTACTAGTAAGACAAAAAGGACACATAATAAGAATGATACGCGAAGCAGCGAATGAGCACGGACAACCTTTTTTAGAGGATATCAGTGATGGAGCATATGTAGACTAATGGCTATTACCTATCAAAATATACTACCAGATCCTAACTATCAAGTAGGAAGCGATGGAAGTACTTCAGGGTCTACAGGACCTGGATTTGCTTCTGTAACTTTAACTTCGAAGGCTCCTATTATGAAAACTAGGACAAACTCCGGACGCATGGTAGCAAGAGCTATAAAGTCTCATCAGTGGAATATAGGTATTTCATACAATCCCATGACACGCACAGAATTTGAACCTGTTTATAACTTTTTACTTAATCGTAGAGGCTCTTTGAAACCTTTTTTTGTAAGTTTACCGCAGTATCGTACTCCTCAGGATAGTAATTTTGCAGGGTCTGTAAAGGTTTATGCACCTTCAAATGCAGGAGATGTTATAGTAGCTGATACACAAAATAATGTACGCGCAGGTTCTACAGCTATACCCGTGGACGGGGTCTCAGCAGGAAACCCTAGTCCGGGAGACTTATTCACTATTACAGATGCCAATGACTCGAGCCATAAAAAAACATATAGAGTAACTCAAGTAGAGACTCCTTCTAGTTATGCTACTCCTGCTACAGGCACTCACCCAGATGCTCCTACGGGTACCGAGCGTGTTATTCATTGTATGCCGGGACTACAAAAAGCAACTGCAAACGATGCAGACTTAGTTTTTACAAACCCCTTGATAAGGGTAATAGCAACAGATGTACAAGAATACTCTTTGAATAAAGAAGGATTGTACTCATTTTCTTTAAAGCTTGAGGAGGCCTTACCCTAATGGCAATTCGTAATCTTAGTACTAATTTAAGAACTTCTTTATTAAACAACGATCCTTTCAATTATGCTCATTTGGTAAAATTTGAGAGACCTTTACCTATTCCTTCGGGAAAGAAAAAGCCTTCTAGAAAAGCAAACACTTACACATATATAACAGATGGCGCTTTCGACATTGTTTGGGATGATAGTAGTAAAGATAGACAAGGTAATAGTAATGGTGCACAAAATTATAATGCTAATAAACTTGGAAAGATAGGTTCTATTACAGAAACCACAGAGGCAAAAGCAAGCTCTACTAACATAACGTTAGATACTGCTGCTTTAGGAGCCTCTCTGACAACTAGTTCTGGTAGTGGTGGTGGTGGTTTGAGGTTTTTACCTGCAAATTCTACTCTTGGAAACAGGGTTGAGTTAATAAGCAGTGTAGATGTAAGCTTTGTAGATGCAGGGTTTAGAGAAGGCGATAAGGTGTATATATCTGCAGCAAGTTCTTCTGCTCCAAATAGAAATATTCATGTAATTATCAAAA
>Ga0222716_10002989_pt1 | contig 13599 bp, 17 predicted proteins | sample C33_13DmetaG_FD_165044 | JGI IMG/M metagenome (GOLD analysis project Ga0222716, IMG submission 165044) | Estuarine water microbial communities from San Francisco Bay, California, United States - C33_13D | ecosystem: Environmental > Aquatic > Marine > Unclassified | place: USA: California... | reverse complement strand
ATGCAGGTAAGGATGACCCACTTGTTACTGACAAGACTCATGGTGCTTTTCTTGCTATTGATAAGCAGAATGGACATATTTGTTTGGATGTTTATGATTTCACTGAAGAACTAAAAACAAAAGAAGCAGAGATGAAAGAGGCTGTGGCTATGGTCAAGGGTGAGATACCTGAGGATCGTGTCAAGCCAGTGCCTCAGTCAAAGACTAGCCCTAACATGAAGCTGTCTATGGGCTGCAGCTACTGTGAATACAAGAAGCTATGCTGGCCTAACATGCGTAAGTTTGTTTACAGCTATGGCCCAGAGTTCCTTGTTCATGTTGAGAAAGAACCAAGGGTTGCGGAGACAGTAGATGACTAGACAGGCTAAGCAGAAGGGCCGCTTAGGTCAGCAAGAGATTAGGGACAGGCTACTTGAAGCCTTCCCTGAGTTCGAGCCAGATGATATTAAGTCTACTACGATGGGGGAATCAGGGGCTGACATCCAGCTATCTCCTGCAGCTAGAAAGAAGTTACCTCTATCTGTTGAAGTAAAGAGGCGGAAGGCAGAACTTAAAACTGTTTATCGTTTTATGGAACAAGCCTCTAGACATTCAGAGCATGAGCCTGTAGTGTTCTTTAGATCAGACAGAAAACCGTGGGTAGTAATGGTTGGTCTTGATCATTATGTAGAGCTATTAAGGAATTGGAAAACATGACAGTAAAAATATGGGATATATCAGTAGGGCCAATATCAGTAGACGAAGCGCCTGATGATGAAGACTTCCCAGAAGGTTGTAATTATTTTGTCGTCTGTAAAACAGAGATAGATGGTGAGATGGAAGAAGTAAACTTTTGGTTTGAAGACCTTGCGCAGATACAAGAATGGCAGAAACATTTTAGAACCAGTATCGAACCGCTTGAAATAGACGAAGAACACTAGGAGAATAGACATGGCCGTTAGAAAGCCTTTTGAACCACACTTATATGATCGCTTTGACAACCCTGCTAAAGTGAAGCTGATTGAAATACTACAGCATCAGGGTCATGAGATCTCTTCTGTAAAGGAGAACTTCTACGCTGATGTAGAGTCAACCCGAAAAGGTATCACCTACTACAGTGAAGCAGAAGTTAAGCGAGGTTGGAAGGAAGACTGGCCTGAGGATTGGACTGAGATTAGAATCCCAGAACGTAAGACACGGTTGCTTAACAAGTATGAGCATAACGTAAACTTCTTTGTGTTCAATAATGACTTGACTGCTTGCTGGAAGATACGAGGATCTCAGATGACTGATGATACTATCCGTGAAGCTAAGGGTAGATACATCATGAAGGGTGAAAAGTTCTTTCACATACCCTACAAAGAAGCTGAACTAGTAACATTAAATAGCTTGACCGACAGTCAAGAATCTGTATAACTAGGGGTTTCCAAATGAACTACGAAGTCCACCTAGCAATACTCGTAGATAAAGATGCGAATTTCCTGGAGATTTCTGGGGATAATTGTGGAGTACTAAAAGAGATAATAGAAGATGCTCTGTACGACATAGATGATGTAACCGTAACCCAATGTGAGGTAAACAAGTATGACTAAACTAACTCTTGACGATAAAGAATATGAAATTGAGGACATGAATGATGAGCAAAAAGAGATTCTAAATATCTTGAATCTCGGTTCTAATTCTGCAAATCTTTTGAATCACATGATCCAGTGTGTAAATGCTATTCAACAGATGAAAACAAACGAATTGAAACAGTCATTGGAAGGTGATAAGGATGATCAATCGGAGTGATCTAGAGGCGTTTGGCTACTTTGATATGTTTCAGAACAGCCCAGACTACAACGAAGATCCTGTTCGTTTCTATAGCCAGTTTGTAGAGGACAAGATATTGACTAAGGGACGTGATCGTCTAATAGAAAATACTCTTGGACTCTCTGGTGAAGCGGGTGAGGTATCTGAAAAAGTAAAGAAGCTCTTTCGTGATAAGAATAGATTCAAAGATGAAGATATACTGAAAGAGTTAGGTGATGTATTGTTCTACACGGTAGCTTTGGCAAACATCTTCGGGGGTAACCTACGTAAGGTTATGGAGATGAACATGGCAAAGTTAGATGACAGAGAGCAACGTGGTGTTCTAAAGGGAAGCGGAGATAATAGATGAATAACTACCTACCAACAGACTACCAAGCTTTTATTCATACTTCACGGTATGCACGATGGCTTGATGATGAAGGACGAAGAGAGTCTTGGGGCGAAACAGTAGATCGTTACATTAACAATGTAGTAGGGCGTAAGATTGACGAGAACACTAAAGATGACTTAATGTTTTCTATTCTCAACCTAGAGGTTATGCCCTCTATGCGAGCCATGATGACCGCAGGTCCAGCTGCTACTCGTGACAACACTTGTATGTATAACTGTAGCTACCTACCCGTAGATGACCCTAAGTCCTTCGATGAGGCTATGTTTATTCTCTTGTGTGGTACTGGTGTCGGCTTCAGTGTCGAACGACAGTTTGTCAGTAAGTTGCCTGAGATCCCTGAGCTGTTCGTTAGTGAGACTACTATCGTTGTCAAAGACAGTAAGGAAGGTTGGGCTAAAGCTCTTCGTCAAGTTCTTGCTCTCCTCTGGGCTGGTGAAATCCCTCAGTGGGATATTGGTTTGGTACGTCCTGCAGGTGCAAAGCTTAAGACCTTTGGTGGTCGAGCATCAGGTCCAGCACCTCTTGTTGAGTTGTTCAACTTTGTTATTACTACCTTCAAGAATGCACAAGGACGTAAGCTATCTAGCATTGAGTGTCACGACATCATGTGTAAGATCGGTGAGGTAGTTGTCGTAGGTGGTGTACGTAGGTCAGCTATGATTAGTTTATCTAACTTGTCAGATGATCGTATGCGTCATGCTAAGTCAGGTGCATGGTGGGAGAATGACCCACAACGTGCCTTAGCTAATAACTCTGTGAGCTATACAGAGAAGCCAGATGCTGTATCCTTCATGCGTGAGTGGATGGCACTGGTAGAGTCAGGAAGTGGAGAGCGTGGTGTATTCAATCGTCAAGCAAGTAAGAAGCAAGCTGAAAAGAATGGTCGGCGTGATCCTAACTATGAGTTCGGGACTAACCCGTGTAGTGAAATCATACTTAGACCGAATCAGTTTTGCAATCTCACTGAAGTTGTGGTACGTGCGACAGACAGCATGGAAGATCTTGAGCGTAAAGTTAGACTGGCTACGATTCTGGGAACCATACAATCCACCTACACCAAGTTTCCATACTTGCGTAAGGTGTGGAACAAGAACACAGAAGAAGAGCGTCTGCTGGGTGTGTCACTTACAGGGATAATGGACAACTCTTTGATGACTATTAAGAATAAAGGCTTGGAGAAGACTCTTGAACATCTTCGTGGGGTTTGTGTTTCTACTAATGCTGAATGGGCTGACCGTCTTGGTATACCTGTTGCTGCTGCAATTACATGCGTCAAGCCTTCGGGCACGGTATCGCAATTGGTGGATAGTGCCAGTGGCATACATGCTCGCCATAGTCCCTATTATATCCGTACTGTGCGTGGTGATAATAAAGATCCCCTAACACAGTTCATGTCTGATCAAGGTATCCCTAATGAGCCTTGTGTCCTGAAGCCAGATCAAACAACAGTATTTAGTTTCCCTGTGAAGTCTCCGACTAAGGCAGTGGTTACTGAAGATATGACAGCCATTGAACAACTTGAGACTTGGCTGATGTATCAACGACATTGGTGTGAGCATAAACCCTCAGTAACAATCAATGTACGTAAGGATGAGTGGTTTGAAGTAGGTGCCTTTGTGTACAAATACTTTGACGAGATGTCAGGTGTATCCTTCTTGCCTTACAACGAGCACACTTATCAACAAGCACCTTATCAAGAAGTAGATAAGGATCAGTATAAAGACTTGCTTTCTGCTATGCCATCTGCTATTGCTTGGAGTGAGCTGGCTAACTACGAGAAGGAAGATAACACAGTCTCAATGCAGACAATGGCCTGTACAGGTGATGTCTGTGAGATGGTAGACATAACATAAGGAGATAGATATGTTTGAAGTAATGACGTTCTTAGCAGGTGCTGTGATTGTAGCAGACCTTGTTATTCCAGTGGCATTAGAAACAATTTCAGGGTTGTTCTAATGTATGTTCTAGTGCTCATAATGTTCTTTGAAGATAGGTATAAGATCCAAGGTCATGATACGTTCTTTTCAAGTCAGCTTGCTTGCCATCAGTTTGCAGCTCCACTTAAAAAAAGACTTATGGACACTAGACCTTCACCTAACTCTGATGTAAAATACTATTGTTTTGAAGTTCCAAAAGAGGTTTAAATGAAATACGACCCAGTAAACAGCCCAGCACATTACAAGTTAAGTGGTGGTATAGAGTGCATTGATTATATTAAACAGGTACTAACCCTTGATCAGTTCATAGGTTATTGCCACGGTAATATGATCAAGTACCAACACAGGTACATGTACAAGGGTAACCCTGTTCAGGATATGGAGAAAGCAGAATGGTATCTAAACAAAATGTTAGAGGCAATGGAGGAAAAGCACAAATGAGGCCATACGAAGAGGGTATAAAGGACTTTAAGGAAGGCAACTTAGGTAATCCTCACAGACTAAATACCAAGCAGAACAGGGAGTGGGAGATGGGCTTTAATAAAGCCTACTTCCGTAACCTTGAAAGGGTTAAGCTTAATGAACAAAAACAAAAAGAGTCTTGAAGAAGAGGCCAAAAGTTACAGGCAGAAAAAGATAAAGCCACCGCTTAAAAACAAAGCACTTACTTCTCGTAGGTACTTAGCTGGTCAAGCGATGGCTGCGTTGTTGTCAAGATCTCCAGGGCATGTTCACAAAGGAGATATAAAGCGTGAGTCATATGATTGGGCTGACTTCATGTTAGAGGATGATGATGAATAACAAAAGGGGGCTTCAAGTGGCCCCCTTAAGTTTATTGTATAGCTCTTAATTCAGCTGGAGTTTGTAGTCGTTTTATTAAATCCATTGTATTTAAATAATCTTCTAGTATATATAACTCTTCCCTAGTTAATTCAGATAACTTATCTTCTAGATTTAAATCCTTTAAAGCTTCTGTAACCTTACCCCTAGAATGTTTATCTGCAATCTCAAACTCTAGGTCTGTTGTATCATTAGGGCCAGATCTCTGTAAAGCTATAAGAGTCTTAGCCATTTTTCTTGTGGGAGCTACTACATATTTTTTCCATTGAGTTTTTTGTTGCTCTTGAGTGGCATTCCTAAACACATTACTCTCCATAAGTTCTGTAGCTTTAGGTTCAAGTATCTGAAAAAATACATCATGATATTCACTAACAGCTTCAGGTGCCATCTCTCTAGTTTTTACAGCAGCATTTAATTTGTATTGATCTTCTCCAATAAGATTTAATACCCTTTGAGTGTTAGTTAAATTTACTCCACGTATACCTAGTATCTTTGTAGAGGAAGGATCAGTAGGTCCAGTTGCTGTTTGTACTAGCGGTGCTTTAACTTCTCTTCCAAGAAGTAAGTCTGCGATGTTATCAACATATCTAGTTGCATCGTTAAGTATTTTTTCACCCTGATACTTATCTACAGGTCTTCCATCTCTACCTAAAGCAATTCCAGCTAACGTATTAATAGGTTCTAGCGGCCTTGTTACAGCAGCAATTGGTTGGACTATAGTTGACCCTAAAACTTTATTAAATGCCTTCCAATAATCAGCATTATCAGGGTCAGTTAAATAATAAGCAGCCTCTGTAACATCCCTTTGACTCTTATCTAAATTTCTTAGTAATCCAGACAAAAGAAAATCTTTTCTAACCCTTTCGTACAACTCTGGTGGTGGAGCTTCGCCATCCATGTAGTAAGAAGCTATCCTAGCGGTAGCTTTAAACATAGAAAAAGGAAAGTCATATTGTTGGTTAATAATCTTTCCTGTAAGTGGATCTATGCTTTGATACATATCAAGACCCTTAAGTCTGTTTTCTTTTTCTTGGCCAGCCATTGAAAATATAAGGCCAGCAGAAACAAAACCCCTAGTTAATAAAGCATCAGTTCTTTCTTCTTTAAACTTACCCATTGATTTCATAACCAAGTTTAAACCAATAGTATTTTTACCAGCAAAAGCCATTGTTGCATTAAAAAATCTTCCGAAAGGAACTAACATACCTATCCCAGGAAGATTTCTGGCATCTTCAATAACACCAGCAATTTGTCCTAAGTTAGTGCTGTCTTTATATGACTTTGAAAAAATAGCATCTAAAGTATTGTCTACTGCTTCAGCTTCAATTTGTGCATAGACATCTGAAGCTAAAAACTTTTTGATTGGTTCATCACCTATAGTTTTTGACCCATAAAAATCATTCCAACCTTTACCCGTAGTAGCTCTAAGTTTTTTATCCATTTGAAAAATAAATTCAACAGACTTTGTATAGTTATCCTGAGCTTTAACTAGAGTTAAAGTTTGAACTAAGTCAATCTTATCATCTATAGCTAAACCTAAAAGTTTTTGTTCTGGTGTAAACTTACCATCTGTTACAAGCTTAGTCGTATTTTCTACACCCCCAGGGAGCATACTATTTAATCTCTGAAGTGCTTCAGAGTTTCTAGTCAGTGCCGATTGAAATGCAAGGTAGCTCATGTCAGGGTCTAGTAAAAGTTTTGCCCTCATAACATTAGATTGAAATAGTATTGCAGCTAGATCATGAGATTTTTTACCTTGCTTAGTAGCACCTACTAGTTTAGCCATAGTACCATAGCCCATGTGAACTGCAGCCAAAGATAAATCTGTAGTAGCATTTAATGCTGTATTACCGTACCAACCAATTACGTTTAATGCACTTGTAGAAGGATTAGCTACAAGCATCCTGATCATTCTGTTTTGAGTATTTCTAATTGCATCGGTAGTGAGCCCTTCCATAACCTCTTCACCCTTAGGTTTTTTAGGTCTTTGAATCAAACCCATATCCATAGCTGAATCAATTAGGTGCTTGATCTGTAGGTCACTTGCAGAAACTTTAAGTTGTTTTGCTGACTGACCAGCAACCCCAAGTGTTCTACCTACATCAGACATCTTAGCAGCAAGAACATCTCCAATATCTTTACCCGTAATTTCAGATCGTTTTAGTACTACATCTTTTGCTATACCATCTGGACCTTCGACAGTACGAGAAACTTTTATTTTTTGCCCAAGATTTTTTTCCATAGCCCTTACAAAATCTTGAGCTTCTTTATTACTAACCTTTGCAATAATATCTGACATCCAATTAGTAAAGTTATCATCTTCAAACCTTTTAGCCCAAACAAAACCACGTTCAGCTGCAATCTGAGTCATGCCTTTAAAGACGTTTTCACCCTCTTCTGTAGCTTGACCCAGCAAAAGTGTCTGAAAAAATTCTACCCCAAAGTCATCCTTAAAGTTTGCACCACCTTTAACTTTAGTTTTCCAATCTCTACCTTTAGGTACAGTGGTATTATTAGTATAGTTTGCTATAGCCTCTGACAACTCAGAAAGAAAACCCTCTGCCTCTGGCTCAGGTAATTGTGTAGTGGGGGCAACAGTACCAGTAGAACCACGCCTGGCTATTAAACCTAACTGTACCCCACCCATAACTATACCACCAACCATAGCAATGCCTATTGCATAAGGATCATACTTTTCACGAACATTTACATCTATCAAGCCCTCTTGATAAAGCACTTCCATCCCAGTAGTTACTGCAGCGTCTACACCTGCAGCTATACCAGCTTCAGTTAAAGCTTTTTTAGTAGCTAACCTTTTTAAACCTTTTGTCCCAAGAAGTTCTGCTGAGTACTCTGCAATTCTAGTCTTAGTAGCTTTTACTACATCATCCATTGCAGCTATAAATTTACCTTTACCTACATTAGATATTTTTTTAGCGGTAGCACCTTTAGCAGCTTGAGTTTTCATTTCATTTAAAGCTATTCTTCTTGCAGCCTCTGAGCCTACACGTATTGAACCTCCCACAGCAGCCTTACCTAGAAAACCTCCAAGCAAGTTTACTGGATCTAGTAATGCAGTTCTAGTAAAGTCCATGATACCTTCAGCTTTTTCACCTACAGTAGTTTCTTTACTAAATAGTCCAGCCATATTTTCATATAGCTTATAAGCAGCAGCGGCCCTTGCACTTTTATTTTTGTCCTTTTTAATATCATTAATGTAGTCCATCTCATCTAGACCACGAACAGTATTACCCGCAGAAACACCCCTGCGATTATTTAAAAACATATCTACGACAGACTCCCTATCTTCGTCTTCTACTTTTTGAGGTCCATACCTATCTAGCATATAGCTCTCAACAATAGAATATAGGGCATCGTTTTCTGCTATGTCGTCTTGAGAATAACTACCTGCCTCTGGAAGATCAACAGTAGTTTCTACCTCAGGTTCTTCTACAAGAAACTCATCGTAAAAACTTTCGTCAATTTCTTCTTCAGATTTCTTAGGTTCTTCTACAAGAAACTCATCGTAGAAATCACTACCAATTGTATTGACCATTTAATTATTATCTTTCTCTTGTCCGTTGGCGTATGTATTCTTCTGCTGTTATACCCAAGTGACCAAACTTATCATTAAAAACCCTCAAGGCCTCTGGGTTACTTCTATTTTCTAAAAGTTTTTCAATAGCTCCTTCGGGTACAGAAGTAGGCAATGATCTGGGGACTTCAATCGGATTAACTTGTGAAGCAGCTAAAACATTTTCAATTGCAGGTATTTTATCCAGACCTTTATACGCAGGTCTTGAAGAGTAGGAATCTATAATATCTTGATTAACAATACCATAGTTGTTTAATAAATTATATTGAGCAACACTACCTTCTTCTCCACCACGACCTGCACCATTAATATCAGCTAAAATACTTGATTGTAGTGAAGCGTTACCAGAACTACCTGCTGCTGCAGCGGCTGCATGAGCTAGGTTAATCAGGTCATTTGTAATAAATCTTTTATAGACAGCATCTTGATCTTTTCCAAGTTGTCCAGTATCTACAAGAGCTGAAGAAGGTATGTTCAGTAAAACTTCTCGGCCTGGTTTTGTAGATATTGATGTAATTTCTTCAGCTAATTTTGAGTAGTTTTCAAACCAATTATCACCACCAAGATCTGCATTTAAAACAGTTTCAAGATAATCTTTTTTATCTTCTGCAGATCCAGGACCATTAATAATATTAACCGTATCACGCACATCGGCTAAATCAATTGGTTGACCAGCAGCAGATCTATTATCTAAAAAATCTTTTAAGTCTGCTGTTGCTTGAGGGTCTTTAAATACATTATTATACCAAGACAAGTCTTCCTCATCAAGTCCTGCTTTAGAAACTTCTGTTTCAAAGGCATAGGCTTTATTTACAGCTGTTACATATGCATCGCTTGTTCTATAACTAGCTTGTTTTTCTAAATTTTTTAAGTGGTATCCAAGAAGACTTGTCTTACGAGCTTCTTCTAATTCCTTTTCTTTCATAAGTTTTTCTTGAACTTTATCAATACCGCTTAAAGCTCCTGCCCAACTAAAACCCATATCTTACCTCCTTACCATCAAACCTTGTGGAGCTTCTGGAATAGGTTCTTCAGAAGCTTCCATAGGTTCTTGTTCTGTTTCTTTTATTTCCTCAGGTATTTTTTCTGAGGTTTGTCCATTTTCTTCACGTAGTTTTCTAAGCATTTCTGTAGCACGTCCACGATCTCTATTATACTTTAGTACCTTATCACGATCAGGATCATCAAAACCCTCATCAAACTCTACACCAGCCTCAAGAGCCAACCCCTTAATGTACTCGTGTAGTACTGGCGCAACAATAAGACTAACATCTATACTGTGCAACCCTTCCATAACTGCACTACGCAACACTCCCTCTACTAACGACACGAGATCTAAACCCTGCTCAAGAAAATAAAAAGCATCTTCTAAAGCTTCTGTCTTAGTAATATTTTCAATGTGTAGATCAAGAGCTTCAATAGGATCAGCTATTTCTGGCGGTCTTTCAAAAGGCATACCTTTAGGTTCTGTAGTTAGAGATTGACCTGGGATAGGTGCTGCAAATATAATACTCATTAAAGATTCTCCTGAGCTGCGTAAGTGTTATAAGCTGCCCGCCACTTTTTTAGATAACTGCCCACAGTTATATTTTGATCTGCAGCTCCACGTCTAGTGGCTTGATCAAGCGGATCTCCAGTAAACCAAACTGATACAGCATCTTCTATACTTCCATACTTATCAAAGTTTGCCATTAACTCTCCTTCGACAACCGCATCTTGAGCCTCAGGATTAGCTAAAAACTCTTCGGGTGTTAGCTCTTCTCCATAATGTTTTTTAGTCCAACCTGCTACGTTTGATGGCATAACCTGATACCTACCTAAAGCTTTTTCACCTTTGTACATACCTTTAGTAACTTTTTTTCCTACAGCTGAGTAGTCACCACTACCTTTACTTTCCACATCAGCAACAGCATTTACAGCAAAAGAAATCATACCTTCATCAAAATCTTCTACTGGGATAAGTCCAGTTGTCTCTTTACCTCTAGGTCTTGGAAGACTTTTCTCTAAATCACTTTCTTGCCTACCTATCTTAGCTATCATTTCTTCCCTAGCTGTAGAAGCATTATTACTATAGTCCCTATATTTTTTAAATCTAGATACTAATTCTGGTGCAGGATTTAATCCTGAAGTAGGGTCACCTATATCTAAAGAACTAGCTTCAGTGATCATATTTTTTCTTGCAGCTAGACCAGATTTCTGTATTTTTTCACTGGACGCAGAAGAAAAAAGTTCTGGATTGTCCATAAGTTTAGACATATCCGCATAAGATTTAGAATACATACCCATTTATTTTTTCCCGCTTAAAATATCGCCAAAATCACCAAACAAAAACCTAGTAATAAATTCTGTTTTTGCTGAGTCTTCTGCATAACTTATTTTTTGTTTTAACGCTTCTAGCGTCTGCTCACCTAAAAGAATTTGCATAGCTCTATCTTTAGCTGATTCAGTTGAAGTAAAGTTGTAACTCATTAAGTCACGTTCACGTTGCCACACAGCATCAATATTTTTTGCCGTCATAGCATTTATTGTTTGAGCAAACGCCATGTTACTTTCATTCTGTGCAGAAGTATTAATTGTAGCAAGGTTTTGTCTCCATTGAGCATTAGCTTGAGCTACAACTAAACTGTTTGTAGCGTTAAAAATATCTCGTTGTTGTTGTAAATTAGCATTAAACTCACGAATAGAATTGACAGAGTTTACATTAAATTGATTTAATGCATTAGTTTGAGATGCATTAAACTGTGAAGTTTGATTAGCAAGAGTTGCGAAGAATTGTTTAGTTTGATTTTCACTTGAGGCATTAAACTGTAGTGAAGCATTTTCAGCAGCTTGATCAGTAAATAAAGCTTGTATATTTTGCTGAGATTTAAACAGTGCAGTCTGCTGTTCATTTGCTAAGTTAGTCATATCCATCTGCAAAAAGTTCTGGGCATTTTGTACTGCAGCTTGCTGCCTGTTGTTTAGATTTTGTGTGTCGAGTTGTGATAAAGCAGCAGCTTCTGCCATAACCATAGCTTGACGATTACCTAAGTTAGCTAAGTTCATAGTGTTTACTGCACGAGAGTTCTCAAGAGCTATGTTTTGCTCTGCAGTAAAGTTCATGTTGGCGATGTCACCGATACGAGCTGAGTTCTGAACACGAGCTTGGAATGCCTGATCAAACTCTTGACCCATAAACTGAGCACGTTGTTGTGCTGCAAGCATAGCACGTTGTTGACGGTTTGACAAGTTCTGAGCTTCAAAAGATGCAACTGTTTGTGCATCAGCTTGAGCAATAGGTAAGGCAGATTCCATTGCTGCCTGTACAATAGCTTGTCCAGCAAGACTACTTGCACCTAAGCCCCTTGAAGCCATAGCAGCGGTAGCATTACGCATAGCACCAGCAGCCCATGCAGGTGTAGCACCACCCTCAAACTGTTGCATAAGGCCTTCTAGTTGACCTTGTACAGTAGCTTTGTTTGAGGGACTAGCTGTAGCAGCTTGTACTTGTTCAGTAAACTTAGCCGCTTTTTCAGCATCCGCAACACCACTAATTAATTCACCTTCCTGTATCTCACGTTGTACAGGATTAGTCATTATATTAGCAGTACCCTGAGCAGCTTCCATGCCAGATACAGACGATTCAGTTTGCTGTGCTGCTGTTACTTGAGCTTCTGCACTTACCTCACCCTGAGCTGCTTGCACTTGTTCTGTTTCTTGTTGTACAGCAGGGGTTACAGCAGCAGCACCATAGGTAGCGGCAGGAGTAGGAGCAGCAGATTGAGCTTGAGCTACTTGTTGTACTTGAGCAGCAGTAGCTGTAGGTGCAGCACCAGTAACTTGACCAGCAGTAGAGTCTATTGTTTGATCAGCAGTAGGTTGAATATAAGATACAGGTGCTTGTGTAGGCTGCATGGTTTGTTTTACAGCACCTCCAAACATAGGTACAATATCTTTAGTATAGCTAAGAGCTTCTGGAGATGCTTGTTGTTGATAACTCTCTGGTCCTCTTGCCAATGCTGCATCAATAGCTGCTTGTTCTTCTGGGGATTTTACATCCCGATTTTGTTGTCTGCCAAGAGCCTGATCGTAAGTAAAGTTATATGATGTAGGCTCTGGCGTTGACATTATTTGATTATAGTTTATACCCATATCTTTAAGTTGTTTATCTTGATATTGTGCTTGTGCAGTTGCTTCTTCTAGTGATAACCCACCTCTACTAGGTAATGCTGTTCCTGTTTGTGGCATTAACTTAACTACGCCACCTTGAGCCATACCAACCATAGCTTGTTGATATTTACCCATACGTGCAGCAGCTCCAGGATTTGCTTTCATAAAATCATTAAGTGCAGGTGTAGACTTTGGACCTTTATAACCAAGAAACTTAGTAGCTAAGTTATATTCTGCATCTAAAGTATTATTATTTTCCATTATTACTATCCATTTACTACTTCGTTAAGACCCCAGATCATCCCTGCTGTACCACCTACAAATATTATTATTCCTACTGTAAGTGACAATCCCCAGAACAATCTGTCTCTTTGCTTTGCTTGTAATTCTAACGCTTCTTTGTGTCTTTGTCTAGCTGCTGCTTGTTCTTTTACAACTAGATCCCACATCCCTGGTGGCCCATAAAGTTGACAAGCTGATCTTAGCTCATCCATGCACTCTTTATGTTTCATCTTAGCTTGGGCTATAGCAAACCCTTCTTCTTCAGAGGAGCTTAGTCTACCTAGTGGGCCTTTATGTGCACCCTTTTCAGCTAGTTGAATCTCACTATCTAACTTAGCTAACTTACCAAAGTGAGGCAGTAAGTCTGCTACATCACTACCAGCTTTAACTGCAGAACTAACTGCACCAGCTATCTTAGTAACTGCACCTGCTAAAGCTAATACTTCTATCATTATGGCAAACCTTTTTATTCATTTCTGTCTGCCATCTTTTCTACTGATGATCTTATTGCTTTTATGTTTTCGTCTATACGTGCTAGTGATACTGCTTGTTCATGTACCGAAGTTTCTATACGGGCCATGCGTTGTTGTAAGGACATGATGTCATCTCTATTA
>Ga0222716_10002980_pt1 | contig 13643 bp, 20 predicted proteins | sample C33_13DmetaG_FD_165044 | JGI IMG/M metagenome (GOLD analysis project Ga0222716, IMG submission 165044) | Estuarine water microbial communities from San Francisco Bay, California, United States - C33_13D | ecosystem: Environmental > Aquatic > Marine > Unclassified | place: USA: California... | reverse complement strand
CTGGAAGTAATTAAACTCCGGCTCAAAACCCGGCATATAATCGCGTGGCGGGGCTATTACGTCCTGACCGCGAAGCCGTTGCTGTACGGTGACGGGGTCAACGCCGAAATAACCTCTTGCCCCACCCATAAAACGAGCAATGTCTCTTGCCGCCCCAAGAGGTGCTAACCAGCCTGACGAATAGGGGTTGCCATCTTCCTTGGTCGCGCCACCCTCTGCCATGTACATAGGCGGCGGGGTTCTGCGGCTCATCTCTGACCTTCCTGCTGACAAGCCAGTAGGTATTCCGGGCTGTGCCATTGCGTAGCCACGCTGGAGATCGTCGTATGCCTCTCTTCGATCTGCCTCACCTTCTGCGCGGAGAGCGTTTGCCTGTCTACGCATCTGGTCTTCCATCTTCATCTGCTCAATAGACCCTTGGCCTACACCGGCTATGGCAAGCTGGCCTGTGGTGCCAAGGCTACCAAGCCCCTTGTTCACCACATCCTCTGCCCCGCCAAATATTTTTTGGCTGAAGTTTTGCGGAGCAACGTCAGCAATTCCAGAGGGCCCACCAATAACCTCGCTTGGAACAGAGGGTGCGCCCGGAGTTATCTCCTTAAAAGAACCCCCAATGTCAGAAAACATCCTATTCCCGCCAAAATCAAAGGTGTTCGGCCCTGCCGCATCAATAAGCTGAACACCCTCACTGACCGCATCAACTGCATCGGGAACTGCCTGCACCGCATCAGTTGCCGCCTGCGCTGTATCAGTCGCTAACTGCGCCGCCTCTGCACCTTCTTTTACTCCAGCAAGAGTCTCCCCTATGCCAGATGCCGCGCCTGCGGTAAGACCTGCCAGCAGGCCACGCTTCAAATCACCCGTGACAGCCGCTGTACCGACTCCTGTAAGGGCCGCAGTCCCCAGCACTCCTAGATTAAGTGCGCCACCGAGTGCGCCAAATAAGAGAGGCAGGAACGCTTCTGGCTGTCCTGTAACGGGGTTTGTGGTGAGTCTGCCGCCGGGAACCAGAGAGGCTATCCCTGCCACTTCAGCGGGGTTCATGTGGACAAGCATGGAGTCGCCATAACGACCATACTTCGCCATCTCGTCCATCATTGGTTTTGCTGGGTATCTATTCATCAGCTTGTCTCTACACCAAACATGTTAAAGCTAAGGCCTGTGTTGCTAGCATACACCTTGACCACGTCGCTTTGATTAAGAGTTAGTCCTAGCACGGCAGAGAATGTCTCGTTTGCCGCTATCGTCTTGTCGTAATATAGGTATTGCTCATTAGACGCCGCCGCGTCCGCCACATGGACGCTCACCCGGTACGTTAAGGCGCCCCCAGTCCTGTTGCAGATAACCAGAGAGCTTACAGTGGTCTGGTTAAGGTTCGGGACTGTGTACAGGGTTGTTGTGGTTGTAGCAGATGGGGCGCTTTGACCAAGAACCTTGATTACGTCAGCCACTGCTAGCCCCCATCAACAGGAACTGAAACCGGCGCAGGGCCAGTGATGAGTCCTTGTTAGTCTTGTTTGTATTGCCTTCTACCGTGCTGGATATGTCCTGCAACGACTGCTCTATCGTCCTACGGGCAACTTGCTCGTTCTGTTGCTCGTACTCTTTACTGGCTACCGGCAGGGTTGTATATCTTGGCATTAGCGGCGCCCATCCGTTCTCACGTCAAAACGCAAGTCACCCAGCGTCCAGCCGTACTCAGAACCGTTTGTCGATATTTTAATTATCATCTCTCGGGTTCTTGCCCGAAGATGGTACTGCCCTGTTGAGCTATTAATGGTGGCAGTATCTAACACCGCCTCAGGGTCCAGTGGAAAGTCCTTGCCCCTGACCTCTAAAGACAGGTCTGCCGCAGACGACCTTCCCCTAAAGGTGAAGTCAGGGATTACCCGCCTTACAGAAACAAAGGACTCTCCATCTCCGAGCCCGATTCCCCCAGATGAAATATATGCGTTCATAGGCTCTCCGTCAGCGGTGTGCCCGAACTCATGAATGTACAGGTAATTATTGTTTATGTCAGTAATACTGTTTGACGCCGCAATCGGATACTCTTTGGTCGGTGCGTGGATGTATGCGCCCCGCTCTAGCGTGCCGATTGTCCAGTTGTCTTCCAGATAGTTATAAGTAACGTAGTTTGTGATGTCTGCGCTTGCGTCCCCTACGGGGTAGTACCATGTGACTTCCGAGTCATCAGGGTTGGTTGTGGCAAATATCTTAAATCTCTGGTCAAACTGGAGATTTGAAAACACATAGTCCAGCACCGAGCATGGCAGTCTTTGCACCGCACCTCGGTACACATAGAACCCTTCTCGATCCATGAAAAAGACCGCGTCAGCCGCCGCAACCCCAGCCTTTGGGGAGATTATGCTGATATTCTCCGCCACTGGAGAGAAAGAATAGATGAACGGGGCGCCGACAAAACGCATGGCCTGTATGCCCACGTCCGTGAAGATCAGGATTTCTTGCCTTGTCTTAATTGCGCCAACAATGGTGGTTCCGGTTGACAGCACCTGACCGCCAGAGCTATTTGTCGCCGTTGGCGTCCAAACTCCAGCATTCTCCTGATCCGACCACCGGATCAAGAGCGGGTCTATACTCGATGAGCCCAGTGGATTGCACCCGAAACAGATGACGTGCCTGTCAATGTCAGAGACCATGACCTGCAGTGCAGATGTCGGTGTATTTGATGCGCCGCCGAGAGATGATAACGGTATTGCTCTAGTTGATGTGCCGCTACTTTCGTCCCAGTAGTACACCCCGCCAGCCCTTGGATTAAAAATCAGGTCGTCTCCAAAAGCGTCCTGACTGTACAACCGAAGCTGGTTCGATACCGTCAGATCCACAGACTCGCCAAATGCGGGGACACCCCAGCCGCCAACGCCCCAGCCCGTGCTATCCACATAGAAGTTGGTGCCGGTGTTGATCTGATAAGCGCCGACAACGGACGCTCCGCCATTCCCCGTGTCGCTCCCGTCTGCCGTAACCGTGGTGCCGCTAGTGTCCTTTGCCGTGATATTGTAGGAATCGTCATCGACGATCAGGTCAATCTGGTACTCTTGGTTTAACACGTCAGCAGTAACATTGCCGCCCAGAGAGACCGCGCCTGAGTAGGTGACAAAATCCCCTTCCACAGCACCATGCGCTGTGTCGCTTACAACCAGCGTAGATGAGCCGTTAGTTGCGGCGAAAGTCACGTCCCCTGCGGCTGTAGTCGCCCTTATGGGTGTTATGTCAGAAACAACGCCGCCAATCTCAACGTAAAACTTGAGGTTTGTGCCTATTCCTAGATACTTGTTACCAACAGCAGACCCCCAGTCAAACAGCGACCTAGCTACACCTTTGATCGGCGTGCTGACATACTTAGTCCAGCCACCTATCGTCTCCGCTCGGCCTTTCCTAAACCGCACCCTATCTGCATCAAACCAGCCAGAGTCAGCACTGTATTCGGTGCCTTCTTTGTCTATCCCCGGCTTGAACTGTATCTTGGTAAGAGCCACTCAATATACCCACATCACTGGCGTCGATTGCCGCTTGTCTACATGAACAAATGACTTAGCCACTCCTATCCCGTTAAATCCGTGCTCTATGGCCCGCTGAACGATGGTCATCCTTTCAACCCCGCTATGGACCGCGATGTCTGCGGCAATCCCATAGGCGTGCATTCCGGGCCTGTCTTTCTTGGCCTCCAAGCTATGTTTATTGGATCTGTAGCCCGAAGTAACAATGAACGGAAAGCCGCAGGACTCCCGCAACTCATCCAGTTCCATGATGAAATCCAAGTCCATCTCATTCTCGCCTGTCTCCTGACAGTCGAAGTCAGACAGCCTGAAGTACTTGAAGTCCTTCACTCTTTCTTACCCGAGCCCAAGAATAATCCAAAAGCTCCTGTCAAAGCGCCCGTCATAACGGAAACTAAAGCCGCCTGCTCTGGGCTTGGATCTGGCAAGCCCATAAACCACTCAACCACGCGATAGGTCATAATAATCATCGCAAGAATTAAGAGCCTCGGTAGTATTCGCCACCTGTCCAACATCTCAGGACTGATCATTTCCCGCCTCTCAGTTTCATCAGCTTATCAGCACCCCTGATCCCAAAGGACGCGGATACCGCAAGAAACAATAAGTACTGATACCAGTCAGGCAGAGTAGATAAAACGTCAAAGCTATAGCGAACGCGATCAACAATAGAGGCATCATCAGCCACAACAGAATATCCCAAACAGAATAATGGGACTGCAAGTACAATCGTCCAAAACTCGTCTTTCCATGAGTTGTTAGACGCCTCGGCCATTTTAGATTCCCAGTCGGCGTCATTCTGTATTACCTGTAACTTCGCTTGATGCTTAGCCTGAGCCTGCTCATGCTTGTTGTTGAGGTAGCCGCCAACTAAATTAGCAACCGGCCCTAGCAATGCTTGTAGCATAACGCCTCCTTAGAACGTGGACAGCGCAACCCTCTTCCATGTGTTGGTTGCAACACACACATATATGTAGCTTGTATCCCACGCTATCTCTCCGGTTGTGCCGGATGCAGAGGAGCTTGCTGGCGTTTGCGTGGTATCAATTCTGATGTTGTCGCCCGTCGTCGCAAGCGCACTAAAGGTGCCTGCGCCGGGGGTGGCCGCACCAATGTTAGTCCCGTCGATGTCACCGGCATTTATGTCAACTGTGGTAAGGGTTGACGTTCCTGATGCCGTTAGATTGGTAAATGTGCCTGCCGCCGCAGAGTTGGCGCCAATCACTACCCCGTCTACAGCCCCGCCATTCGCATCTATATTGGAGAAGGATGACGTTCCAGATGAAGTGATATTGCCTGTGACATTGCCCGTAACGTCTCCGGTCACGTTGCCTGTCAAATTTCCTGACACATTACCTGTAACCGCACCAGTGACATTTCCTGTCACATTGCCTGTCACATCGCCCGTCAAACTAGCCGTTACATTGGTGGCAACAAGATCCTCAAACACCTGCGTCACTGTAGCGCCAGTGCCCGCCCCATTAAACTTCAGGACAGCATCCTTCCCATTCGCTAACTCAAAGTCGTTGGACGCGCTGTACGTCCCTTGGAAGATAATCACCGCCCTGCCGCCGGAAAGACTGTTTCTTACAAAGACGATCTTCTCTGCATCATTTGGGGTAAGCTGGACGTAGGCAGTTGCCCCTAAATCGCCACCATCTGTAAGCTCGATAAACTTGTTTCTGCCGTCTGACGTAGAACCATTTGTTATATCTAACGTGTTAGGAGTGCCTGAGGAGCCAGCAGACGCAAGCGTTGCGGCGACAATTCCGTTGACCGCCTGATCAATAATGTCAAAGTTTACGTTGGTGGTGGCACCCCACAAGCCAGCCTGATCGCCGGTTGTGATCTTCTCGATGCCGAGATTAGTTGTATATGTACTAGGCATGGTATCCCCTACGCCGCAATCTCAACCCAATTCGGGTCTTGGTTAGGAATGATTTCGTTCCACGAAACAACAGATGCTCCAGATGTCTCGCCTGTCCCCGCAACGCCCGTCAGGAATACCTTGACCTGCGCGTTAGGCTGAACAACGCCAACAGAGCCCTGAAGCCTTGGGGAGCTAAGCAGGACGTTGACGCCAGTCCCCTCGACAACCGTGACAGTGCCCGGGGTTCCTGTGGCCGAAAGCCCTGTCGGGCTGACGTTGGCCTCTCCAATAACGCTGACGCTGTCTACCTCTCCGGTAGCGGATACTCCAGTTACAGGAACATTCGCGGCCCCATCGACTGCCACAGAGCCAACTTCGCCAGTAGCCTCGACGCCTGTCAAAATCGCCCCTGCGCCTTCGCGGACTACAATGTCAAGAGGGCCATCTGCCAGAGAGGAGAACGACTCCTGACTGAACGCCATCCCGCCAAACAGCGGGCCTCCAGCCCCTGCGGCAGTCATGGGTGTGGTAGCGCCAACTCCCGTTACGCTAACAGAAACGGGAATTGATCCTATTGCCGAGCCAACTGACGCTGTGCCAGATATGCCCGTAACCGCTACACCAACAGGAAACTGGGCCGTTGCTGTGCCAACACCACCAGTGGCCTCAACCCCGGTGACCGAAACGATAGCATCGCCAGTAACGGTCACCGAATCAACAGCGCCTGTCGCGGAAACGCCCTGAACGCCTACCGGCCCATCTGGGCTCTCGCTAAATGCTGACGCCGAAAAGCTACGAGACCCAAGCATGATTTACTTTTTATCCGCCTTTTGGTCGATCTTTGCTTCGATTACATCCAGCTTCTCAAATATGCGCTGTATGTCTTGGCGGAACTCCTCCCTTTTTACATACTGGCCAGCAACGAGCACTTCCACACCGCCAATCTCTTTCTCCAGCTTCCTAACTGAATCCCACAATGTCTTCATAAGCCATCCAAAAACGCCTGCGGCAAGAGTAATTAGGGTGTTGATCACATTCTGATCCATAAATTCATCACGCGCCTCTTAGCGAGCCAATCAGGCTAACTGTGAAGTAAACAATGCCGCCAGCAAAAATCAAACCCATGCTTACTGCTGACACGTCAAGCATAAATCGTTGTCGCTTGCGTTGCTTGTAAATAATACGCTCGCGTTTTGCCCGAATTTCGCGGCGCATTTGCATCATTTCTCTGTATGTTTCAGCCCCGTATGCCCAAGTAATCAGCTCGCGGACCTGTTTTTCTTGCTCTTCTATCTTTTTTTTGGCAATTACAGCGTTAAGCGCCTGCTCTTCAACGGAAGCGCCGTCAAACATCTTCTTAAAGAGGGGTGGCTTTTCTGCCTCGCGCTCGGCCTGATTGATATCAGATACCAGCGTGTACCAGTGGCCCAGCTTCTGAGCCACATGCTCTATTTCAGCCCCTTTACTGACAAGTGCCTGCAACCCCTTGAAGGTGGTTGAAGCCATCGCTACCAAGCTCAAGGGGTCCATTAGCTTGACTAGCGACCGCCACGGCGGAAATCGGATCGATCATCAGACACCTTATGTATTACATACGGATCACATCTCCCTGTCTGATAATCCAAGTAAAAAGTCCACATCTTTTCGGGGTCTCCCTCAATCTCCTTGTAGATGCACATCCTGTAACTTTGAAGGCGGGTTCTGCTACCTATCGCCCATGTGTAAATATAAGTATCTAAGACAAGGTACAGATAAACAACTGACAAATATTTTACGCTACTCTTTTGAGTCGATGAAAAGCCGCCACCTGTGAACTCTCCATCGCCAAGCAGGGTGACCGCCGTGTTTCTTATTTTAGGCTAGACAATAACTACTGTATCTGTCTCATCTATCAGTAGCAATGTCCCCCAACACACAATATTCCAGTCTGGGCCTTCTTGCTCACTTTTTGAGTTTACTTTTATAAAAACATCTTTAGCCAAAAGTTCACCGTCATCGCTCAGAACTCTCCACGCATGGTCGCAAGTGCCTCTTCCGGGACTACCTTTAGATTTGTTAAATCTAATACGATATTTCTTTTTCAATTTCTTCTGATCTTGTGTTTAAAAGCATTCCCAAGCTAGGTCGAGCATCAAATTTCAAATCAGAATGTTCCCCGTTTTGTTTCACATAGTGGAGCATACATTGAAGGGTTACTTGATTTTCAGAGTGGGGGTATCTACCGTGAGGCACCTCTTTCCCTAAGTATACAAAAGCGTCGCCCGGATTTTGATAAACCTCAATGACCTCCCCTTTTTCGTTTTCGTAACAAAAAGGGTTTTTAGTCTTTCCAAAATTGGCGATGTTGATAGTTACACTTACTTCGCAACTAGGTCTATCTATGTGAATCGGCATCTTATCGCCGCCTTTATACAACCTAAAATAAGAATAAGTAGGGTATAGCTTTGTTTCAACTACTTCTTCTATCTGGGAACACTTTTGGGCCAAAATACTTTCGATTAGTGGGTCACCGTATTTTTGAAAAGTGGACGTATTGCAGAAATTTTCTGGCAACCACTCTTGTGACAATATTCTATGCTCAGAGTACCTTTGTAGAATCTCAACTAAATCTAAAGATAAAAACTCTTTGACTTCATGGTGTTTATCTTTCATTAAATATTCTGGTGTTTTAGCTCAATAAAGTCTTTGTGCGAAAAAGTTTTGTCAAAAATAAATTTATTTTGGCTTCTCATTAAATATGACAAACATTCATCTTTTAACCGCTCGGAACCTGACGCTCTGATACCCAGCATCTTTTTATCTAATTGTTGAAGTCCTGAAAAAACGCAAGCCCAAGAATAAGAGCCAAAAGCGTCCGTTTTTGAATTTACATAAGACCCGTTTATGTTGTAGTTGAGGGAATCTCGAAGTCCTGAAACATTTTCATTTTGCTCTAAGTTTTCAAATTGTTTCCAAAAGTCTGTGTCATTTCTATCAGAAACGTAATGCGCCCAAACAAAATCTTTTATTTCTGCGTTAAAGTTAAAGATGTAATCATTAAATTTGTCGGCAAAAAATTTAGATTTATTGTTAATTCCATCTGAATCAAAAAAGGTTTGCAGAGCAGTTGTTGTTACCCAGAGAGATGTGGCCTCTAGCGGCTCAATAAAACCAGAGGACAACCCAACGGCAAGGACATTGTTTTTAAGTATCTCCTTAAAAACACCTGCTTTGAAATTAAATTTTTTGTGCTCTTTTAGCTCGACCCCAAAAACTTCCTTAATTTCGGTCAACACATTTTTTTCTGAAGTCTTTTTAGAATCAAAAACATACCCACAGCCATATCGGTCTTTGACGGGTATCACCCAAGCCCACCCGTGTTTCATGGCAATTGCTCTGGTTGCAGGGGTAACATCGTTGTCGTGTTCTACAAAGAACGGTATTGCGGAATCTGTAGTAAGCTCGGATGTGTAATCGCACCATTCTGTTTTGTATTTCTTGCCAATGAACAATCTAGCAAACCCAGAACAATCAAAAACAAAACAAGGGTGAATAGGGTCGTGCGAAGACAAAGAAACTTTCTCAACAGCCTGATTATCACCAAGCTCAATATCAATTACCTCATCGTCTATAAATTCGACACCTCGATTTAAAGCAACTTTTTTAAAGTATTGAGCTACTTTATTTGCGTTAAAATGAACAGCCATTTCTTGTTCTGGGTCGTATATAGACGGAACTCTTTTTGTGTTATTCAATCTTGTTCCCAGAGTAACTCGATCATAACCATCATCTTCGGCCAATAAAGAAGACCTTACCCCGACCGGCAGTTCTTTTTCACTGCAACTGTTTATGTAAAACGAATGGGTATAACTGCTTTGATCCCCTCTCCAGTTCTCGAAAATAATTCCTGTTTTTACAGTAACGTCACATTCTTCAACAAATGTTTTCATACAAATGTTTAAGTGTCTCAAAGCGGTCAAAAAGCTGGGGGTCGTTCCTTCTCCTGCGCCGAGTATGCCTATTTTTTCACTAGCAACGCAGACTACAGCAGAATCTGGGTAGTGTTTTTTTGCAAACAACGCAGACAGCCAACCTGCTGTCCCGCCCCCAACGATGAGAATAGGTTTTTCATTTATTTTCATTCTGGTTTGACAGGCCACACAACTTTGGACGGGAATCCTGCAAGAGTTTTAGCGTTTTCTAAAGCGTGGATATAGGAAATCCACTTAGATTTTTGTTCTACTGTAAGTGTGTCGTTTTCTAAAATCCCCTCACACTCTTCTAGCAATTGTTGAGCGGTGAACAAAGCTATCTCTTCTTCCGTAAGCTCAAACCACCCCATGTCCGAATATTTATCGCCGAGCCAAGAAAGATCTTGAAGACGGTCTGTAATCCCCGATAAACCAAAAATAGGCCCCCAGTTTTCTGGGAGAGGTGCAGGGCCGGATAAGGTTTCATCCGTTGATATTTTTTTCAACTTCCACACGATCTGATTCTCCGTCAAAAGTTGTATTTTGAGCTCCGCCATTTACATAAACATACGCTTCTTGGCTGGCATTTAAATCTTTTAATTTTTCAGAAGTAATCTGGTCAAAGTTTTGTGTGCCTTGGTCTTTGTTCAAAGCTAAATCACTACAAAAAGGCGGATGCCCATTTAAGTGTTGTTTTTCTGCTTGGGACACTCGCCAATCTCTCCAACTTGCAAAATCGTCTCTTGGTTGAAGTTGTACATGACAGCCCACTGTTGCGCTAAGAGCGTGGATAAGTTCTATGGCTTCAACTGGTTGCATGATATTATGAATAAAGTTCCCAGAAACTGACCGCAAAGTAAGCTCTACACTCCCACCGCCAGCAGAACCAGTTGCTATGCTTGAAGCTCTGTGGTTTCGATCAAATTCTGTTTCTTCTAAAATCGCCAGCCTACGCCTAGACTTTACCTCTTCTTGATACTCTTTTTCCGTAAATAGTTTTTTCAGTTGTTTCATTGTGGACACCATGAAATTACTACTTGACCACCAGTAGGGACAACAACTTGATGTGGACTGCCTGCTGTCACAGGAATGCAGTTAACGGTGCTGGGGTTTGCCGCGCTACCCGCATTTCCTGCACTTCCTGCATTCCCGAGGAATCCTCTACCACCACCGCCTCCGCCTCCGCCAGCGGCAGAGTTAGACCATCTTCCACCACTGCCACCGCCACCACCCGCGCGTGGCGCATTTGCACTACCGCCTGCAAGTCCGGGAGAAGTCGATGGACTAACTGTCGCACTTCCACCCGCTCCGCCTCCCGGATTGCCTCCTGCCGCGGGGCCATCACCTTCTACGCCTCCGTTAGCTCCAGAGTTAGTTTCTCCAGCACCACCGCCCCCGCCACCGCGTCTCCAAAAACCATAGACAGGACTATATGTATTACATCCCGGACCACCATCACCACCTGAAGGATTACCACCACCACCTCCGGGAAAGGGTGATGGATTAGGAGGACAGCCATAGTTGAATCTTGCGGCACTATCACCGTTGTTGCCTCTGTTACCGCCATTACCACCAGCGCCACCATTGCCGCCAGCCCCTCCGGGAAAAGTTAATCCGGGGATACCGCTAACATAAGCAGAGCTTCCGGTGTTTCCAGCCGTTCCAGTATTTCCGGGATTGCCGGAACTTCCGAAACCCCCGTTAATATTGTACCCTCTGCCACCACCACTACTACTTACAGGACAAGAAGCATTTACTGCCACATCACTACCTAAACCGCCTGCTCCGCCGAGCCCGGGATTACCGGAGTTACCTGTGCCACCACTGTTACCTGCACCGCCTTTACCTGTCCCATTTACCACAGAAAGTCCAGCAGGTACTGTCCAAAATTGAGTAGTGTTAAACGTAACGGAATCTCCTTCAATAGAAATACCGCCCATCAAACCTGATTTTCCTGACCCTATCGGCATGACTATTTAGCTCCTAAGATTCGTAATGGAACCAGCCCGTAGCAATGTACTTAGTGTGATCTCCAAAGACAGGGTTTCCCCTGTGCGGATGTGTAAACTGAGCAGGCCAAATAATCATTTTATTTTCAACAGGCCTCTCTCTTTTTTGTTGGTACAAAAATTCCGTTTCCCCATTCGCTTCTTCGGGTATTGTGTTTAGATAAGTTAAATATACCAAGCATCTAGATATATCTTTACCACCAGTGTTTTCACAATGCCAAATATGATAACCCCCACCAGAGGAAATTTCTTGCATCTTTATTTCGCTCCCTTTGATTGGAATATCTTCTAATATAGGATAAGCCTCTTTGTACATATCAAACGCTTGCTGTAACCCATCCCAATAAATCATATATGGGTCTTCACCTTGAAAGGGTAAAATCTTTTGGCTTCTTATGTCATAAAAAATTGCGTAATCGTCTTTCTGCAAGGTGTTGCAATTTTCTAATTTGCGCCTGCTCCCTCCGACGCCACATTCTTTATGATGCTTAAAACTTTCAACCAAATGCTCACAAAACCCATCTGGGTAAACACCTTCGTATGTGCCGATAAAATCTTGGTGATTTATTTTTGCGTTGCTTTTCATCTAAACCTTGGCCCTGATATCCAACTCACTAGGGTTTGTCTACTTCCCTGAGTTACTGGCGTGACTCTATGAACCACCCAAGAAGGAAAAACGACTATTAAACCGCGCTTTCTTTCAACTTTGTGCGGTTGTTTGCTGGTCATTATCTCAATATCCCCACCCGAGTAAGTTTCAGGGTCGGAAAGCTGTAGGATTAAAGAAAGTTTACGGACCAACCCCGCACCACCACAATCTTGATGCCAATCATATGTGCCGTTGTCTTCACTCAAATAATTGGTGAATTGAAGAGCTTCTTCAAATCCTGTTATGTCAAAGTTATAATTTTGTACATTTAGCTTTGCTACAACATTACTAAGCCTTTCAAATACCCATTCGTGCTCAGGATCATTATGCCCCCATACAATCCTAGAACGCCGGACCTCATTATCTACCAATGGGTTGCATAACCCACCGTTTACACAACCTGCTTGTTGAGCACTGCGCGCAAAATCTTGGAAATAATCTAATTCTTGGTCTGAGAAAGCATCTATCCAAGTGCAAAAACGTGGGGTTTCGGGAGTATTTGCAGGGATTAAATACTGCATTTGTCATTTAACCCCAACATTAAAATGGATAAATTTCAAAGGGTCGTAACTACGGTGAGAGCTGATTAAATGAGGAAGCCATGAATTAAATATCAACATTGTGCCGTTCACTATATTATCAAAAGCGATGTTTGGCGTAGCTATGTCGACCTTTTCATTAGACTTCAACGGCAAATCAGACATCATTTTCCCCTGTCTTGGGTCACTAAAAAGGGGATGTCCGCTGTTTTTTGGGACTGTCAAAAAATAAAACCCAGAGAGAACTCTGTTTGAATGAACGTGTTGTAGATTGTTTGCTAAGTACCCAAATTTTTGCGCCCATAAATCTGCAATGAAAACAGTAGCTCCATTTAAAGCATAACCTTGTGAGTCAATAATACTTGTTGACTCTTCTATTATCCGGCTAGTTAAACCAGCTAACCTTGGGTCAGAAGACACATCCCCCGTTTGTATGATTGGGTGAGAAAACTCATTTTCTTGGTCTGCAGAAAAGTAAGAATCTTCAGCTACCGCTAAAGATTCTTTAATGAATTCTGGAAACTCTTCTCTGTATATGACAGTAGGAAAATAAGCATACCCCTGCATATTCTTTAGCTGTCGATATAAGTTATCAGTGTATTCGCTAAAGTCGTCAAATCAGAAGCAGACACGTCTGAAACTTCAGAGGCAGACTTCAACCTTCTGTTTTCATTAATGACCGCCTGCGCCATTCTCAACGCTTCCATTTTCCTTTGTTTTGTAAATTCGGGATTAATTATGCCCGCTCTAGCGGTTTCCCTAGCCGTTTCAAATTCAATAGTGTTGTTTTGCTCGTCTGTAAGCGCCATGCCAGTGTCTCCTATTCAGGCGTTTAAATTAAGACATATCTTTCATTGGTATGGTCACATACCATGTCGTACCGTTATCTGGCGACATAAAAAACCAAATGTCGGTGGCATTGGCGTCGGTTGTTCGGCTGACTGAGCCGCCGGGATACCTGAATGTGCCTCCAGTCAGTGCCACCGTCCTGCTGGCTGTCGCGTCATTTGTCAAAATAAGAATGAAAGATGACGCGCGATTAGAAACACCATTCTCGCCAGAAACCGTAAATGTCACATTGTCGGTCAATGTTGCCGTAAAAACTTGGGCG
>Ga0222716_10002976_pt1 | contig 13654 bp, 18 predicted proteins | sample C33_13DmetaG_FD_165044 | JGI IMG/M metagenome (GOLD analysis project Ga0222716, IMG submission 165044) | Estuarine water microbial communities from San Francisco Bay, California, United States - C33_13D | ecosystem: Environmental > Aquatic > Marine > Unclassified | place: USA: California... | reverse complement strand
AGAAGATACAAGACATAGTTCGTAAACACAAAAGAGAACTTCAGAAAGCACAGAGAAGTGGTAACCTAGACCTATCTAAGAAAGCAGAAGACGAACTTAGTAATTGGGCAAGTTCCAATGGTGAGATTCGTGGAGACGATGAAGACGAATTCATTGACTGGTTAGATAGTAACCTTGACGATTTAGTTAAAGGTAAAATCAAAGAAGAAGTTATACATGAAGAAGTGCCAGAATCATTAAAAAATCAAATCAAACAGGCACAAGCAAATCTCGAAAGGGCAAGAAAGTTTAGGGCTAGTTCATATGAAAGAGGTGATGGCCAATCTACTCAAAGAAGAAGAAAACAGAAAGTTTGGGATGCTGAAGACAAATTACAGGCACTCAGAGATAAAGCAGAAGGTCTAAGAGAAAATGCAGACATGGTAATCCACGTTGATGATAAACTTCAAACAAATCTTGTCACTAAATATGCAACTAAATTCGGATTAAAATCAAAGAAAACTAAAATTTCTTGGTCAGGTAAAGACGGAGTTGTTGTATCAGGTGATGCAAATAAATTAAAGAAGTTTATGTCATCAGTTGAAAAAGTATTTAACGAAGAAACAGAGTTAACAGAAAACTATAGAAAACTTGCAAAACATGGTATGGGAACAGAGACACCAAAGTCAATCAAAGTAGGAACAGAGATTGATTATTACCAAAAAGATGGTGCAAAGTATATGGGTAAAGTCACTAAGATGTCAAGACAATCTTATACTGTAAAAGATGACAAGACTAAGAAAGACCACGAGTTCTTCTACCACGACAGAATTAAAGCTGCAAAACTTTTAAAACAAGGTGATAATGTACAAGAAGATAAAAGATATGCATTCATATCAACTATCTTAGAAAAAGCATATGACGAAAATGATGTAAAGAAAGTTCAACAACTCGAAAAGAAATTACAGGGTATGCTTAAAGAAGTAGACAAAACTATGAGAGGTTCAGGTTTATCTGCACCAGCATTTAACAATGTTCGTAGTGGTATTCAAAAAGGTCTTGAATCTATACAGAAATTTTATAAAATTGCAAGGAAATAACATGACATATAAAAGTCTAGTACAAGTAATTAAAGAACACAATGATGTCAAAGAAGAACTCATTGAAAGAATAAACTTTCATGGGAAAAGTCCTGCTGAGAAAAAAGGTTCAGAGTTCGATAGAAAATCAGAAATCAATGGTTATAAAAAGATTTTAAAGACTATTGAAAAGATTAACAAAGACCACGAGAAGTTTCAATATAACAATCGTGCAGAAGGCCCATCTAATATATTTAAAGGTCTACAACAAGTTGAAAGAACATGTTATGAGATGATACGAGATATTGAATCAGGTAAATGGGATGGTAAGGTAGACTTAGAAGACTAATGGAAACAACTCTAACAACAGATGCAAGATTCAAAGTTTTTAAAGAAAAAATAAAGAAACTTGGTTACATGAAAGGTGAGGCAAAAGCAGTTTCACAAGTCATGGAAAAGGTTGCAGATTTCGGAATGATGTCTGATGCTGGAAACAAAAAGGTTGCACGTGCAGTTTCAAAATCAAAGACTGAAAAGGATTTGAGAACTGCATTAAAGAAAATTGCAACGATGGCAAAAGGTAAGTATGCAGAAGCAGATGATGATGACGTAGTAGACAGAGCAATCCAAGCTATGGGGTCAACTGCAGTAGGGATGCAATTACGTCCTGATGCAAACGTACTAACACAGTTAGCAGGAATGGAAGACCTCAAAAAGGATGGGGAAATCAGAACTGATGACATGAAAAAAACTAAGGTTAAGTGGGAAGATGCAGTAAAAGTTTATAAGGGATTAATGTCTCTTAAGACACCTATTCGGTCTAAATACTTAAGAATATTACAGAAAGATGCTAAATCTTTCAAAAAGGTCTTCGACGCAGTGTTGAAGGTCTCTAAATAAAAAAAAGAGGAAACTAAAATGGCACTATGGGGACATACATCAGGAACAGAATCAAAACCTAATTGGTTAAGTGATGCTGACAAAACAAATACATCTGCAAAACCACACGGATGGGAACTTAAAAAAGTAGTGGGTTCAAGAACATTAACTGAGACATTAGTTGCATGGTCTAGTTCTGCACTTACAACTGCACTTGGTGCTGCTGATATCACTGATATCGACTGGAACATCACTGCATTTGATAAATCAGAAGGTGGAACACTTTCTGTAAAAGTTATCTTTAACGAAGCAGTTGACGTAACTGGAACACCTCAACTATCTGTTGCAAACAATGGAAGTGGAAGAGGCCCACACACATTATCATATGCAAGTGGTACAGGTTCTAACGAACTTACATTTACATTAGCAATTGCAGCTGCAAATGCCGCTACGAATGCTGGTGATGTACTTTCAATCGGTGCTAACGCAGTTGCATTGAATGGTGGAACAATTAAAGATAAAGGAACTTCAACAGTTTCTACAATCACTTCAGTCGCAGGTATAGGAACTGCTGCTGGAACAATTACAGTAACTGCATAATAGTAATACAGGAAAAATTATGAAAACATTTAAAAACTTTTTGTTTGAAAACTCTCTACATCATTTACAAGGTGCTGGTCTATCTTCATCACCTGTTCCCCATGACATTACAGATGAAGAGGTCAAGATGAAAGTTAATGCAATTTTAGGTCATGCTGCTACTCAAGAGTTCATGAACCCTAAAGCTGCAATTGGTCAGATGGAAGCAAAACTTGGTCAACTGGGTATGGCAAGAAAGAATGTACCTACCCAAAACCAAGAGAATCCAGTAGAAGAAGAGTCTTTTAGTGGAACTGGTGAATTCATGATTGAATTCTCAAGATATGGTGAAACATTTGGTAAGTCAGTGGATACACCACATGACGAATTTGAAAAAGAAGAACAGGTAGTTTCACTTAAAGTGAAATACGAACAACTAGAAACAGGAACATTTAAAGTCTACGGCTCTCTAGTTTAAGTAATTCTTAAACACCTACATACTATTACATTATGAGTCTATTTGATAAAATAACTGCGAAGAATTTTAATGCGTTTGCATTAAAGAATTACGATGACCCTCAGTGTGAAGACATTGAGGATTTTCACGAAGACCTTCGTAGATTCCGATACCTAAAACGTTTACTTCATAGATACCACGAGAGTGGAGAAATGAGGGAACGTCTTATGTTAAACCATCTCATTACCATATTCAATGTATTTGGATTTGATGCATCAATGAGAATGTTAGATTTTAAAATTAAAAACGACAAATATTGGTCATCAATCAAAACAATGTTATTGTATCTAAGTTATGTGGAAAACACATGGAGAGACGATACACCATTGGATGTACCACTTGCAAATAGACTTAAACAGTTATAGTCACGTGCTGGTATAGCTCAGTTGGTAGAGCAACTGATTTGTAATCAGTAGGTCGTCAGTTCGAACCCGACTACCAGCACCACATTTCAAAATGCATAAATAGATATATGAGAGTAATAGATACACTAATCGTATTCCGTATTCTAAAGATGTTAACTACACCTTTCAAGAAGACTCAGGCATATAAGTTTGGGTTTATCGATGACAGGGGTAATAGAATCAAATACATTCCAAACCCCGACAATCCTAATGTGAAAGAAAGGAACGACCCAATCACGTCTGAAGAGAAGAGTGCATTAACACCTCTACATAGATTAGTATTCAACCTCAAAAAGATTATAGAAAAGGTTCCATTTGGTAAGAGTGCATTTGCATCTTACGCTGTTGCACTTCTATTACTTAAAGAAGAGACTGATTTAGATGACGAACAGGGAAGAGAACTATACGAGAAGTTCTATAGATATCTAAAGGATAATGATAAGTTAGTTGCAGAACAAATTACAGAGGCAATGCATGTCACTACACTAGTAGAAGGTGACACTTATAATCTAAAGAGACAACTCAAGTATCAGAACAATGATTCTATATACCCCGAGAGAACGGCGGTGATAGTAGAATCTACTTACGAAAATGTATTTGGTATCCAAACATACATTGCACACATAGATGACGAAAGAGTCGTGGTGACCCAAGATGATGTTTATTGAAGCAAAGATACAACTAAACAAACTTAAGTTTGATGGGAAACATAAGAAGGTTGACCTAGATGAATTGGGTAAATTGTTTGACACTAAGTGTTTAGATAAACTCAATGTACCTAACCCACCAAAGAACGACAGTGATGTAACACTCAAAGAAGTTAAAGAACTTATTAAGATAAGAAGTAATCTATCAGAGTTCAAGAAGAAAGCATATCAAGTTACAGACAAAGACCCATCATACTTTATAAAAGATTACATGGACGAACATGGATTAGATTACAGTGAAAAGGACATGAACAATCTCATGGCATCATCTAAACATATCGGAAGACACTTTAAGAATAAATTTAATAGACCTAGACCAAGACAAATAGTAGATGCACTAGGATTAGATATGAAACACTTTAAAACAGACACAACAACTTCACCATCGTATCCATCCAACCATTCTCTTCAATCAGAAGTTGTTGGTAGATACTATGCAAAGAAACATCCCGACCATGCAGAACAGATTATGTCTAATGCAAGAATATCGGGTCAAGGAAGAATAGATGCTGGGGTGCATTACCCTAGTGACGATGCAGTCTCTATGAAGATTGCAGAGGAAGTAATGTTTAAATACTTCAAGGGAGACATCGAAGAAGATGCACCAATGAATGCAACTGGGTCAGCAGTATCCACTCACCAACCAGTGGTGAGAAAGAAGAAGAACGACAAGACTATTCTTGGACTTCTGAAACGAAACGCAGTATAATATTATGTTAAAATTTTTGAATTACCTTGCCCTTATTACCTCTATCGGAATCGCATCGATAGCTGCATACTTTTCTGTATTGGGACTTGCAACTATATTTGCTGGTGCATTCATGGGTATCGTCATCATGGCAGGTGCATTAGAGTTCGGTAAGATTGTCAGTGCAGCCTATCTACATTTGTTTTGGAATAAACTAAACTACTTCAAGTATTACCTAGTGTTCAGTGTAGTAGTGTTAATGTTTATTACATCACTAGGTATATTCGGATACCTATCCAAAGCACATTCAGACCAAACAGGGGACACTGCAGTTGCACAATCAGTAGTTAATCGTATTGATAATGAAATCCAAAGAGAAGAGAATAAGATATCAACTTATGAAGATAGGATTGAATCACTGGGTGGTTCTAAGATAGATGTCAGTGATTCTATAAACCAACAGGAAGAGATAAGAGATGGTGCATGGGATAGGGTGCAAGGAGATATCGACTATGCAAAGGGTCAGATAACATCCTTAAGAGGTCAGTTAACATCACTTGACACTGCAGTAAATGAACTAAGAAACAAGGGAGTCGAGGTCATCACTACTGATGAGGGTGGATTGTTTACTGGTGCAGATACAGAAACCATTGACTATGTTCAACAGGCAAACACCTTATTCAATCAACAGTCACCTCAAAGAGAACAGATAAGGGATGACATTGCAGAACAACAGAGTAATATAGACAAGTATAGACAGAATGCACAAGACACTATTGACACTGCAAACATAGAGATAAAGAGTTTACAACAGTCATCCACGGGAGATGTAGATGACCTAATCAAAAAAACAGAAGATTACACCTTGTTAATCGATGAATCTTATGATATAATAGATGAGTTAAAGTTAGAAAAGTTTGATTCAGAACAGGTTATACTTACACTAGAACGAGAAGTGGGCCCAATCAAGTATATTGCAGAGATAATATACGGACAAGAAGACAGTGTCAAGTACCTTGACAATGCAGTTAGATGGGTCATATTCATGTTAATCTTTGTGTTTGACCCACTTGCAGTGTTACTACTAGTGTCATCACTTGCAATGATTGAGAGACAACCTAAGATAAGTAAGTATAAGAATGCACCAATCATCACTAAGAAATATACAGTTCAAATCCCAAAGAATCGAATCAAAAACCCCTTGTAATTTGACCCACATTACTGTATAATAAGGGTAATGTTATGGTTAGAAAGAAAATATCTTTCATTAGTATTGTCCTACCTTGACAATGCTAAGTGGAAAAACGAGAACACTCTAAACCACCGATGTCCTTATTGTGGAGATTCCCAAAAGAATCCCCATAAAGCAAGAGGATTTCATTTTGTTGTGGAACAGAGTTTTGTCTACAAATGTCACAATTGTGGTAAATCAACCTCATCCGTGAAATTTATAAAGGACAATTTTCCCGAAACACATCGTGACTATATAAAGGAGTGGTTGAAAGAAAGTGGAAAGAAACCTAAAGTACATGCAAGTGGTCATAAGATGCCAAGTGCAAACGTATATAAGTTTACTCCAAAAGAGGAAATCCTAAATATGAATGTAGACGATATACCTGCTGTTTGTTTTCCTGCTATGGAAAAACAAGTTGCAAGAGAATATCTACAGGATAGAAAGATTCCTGATGAGGCAATAAAAAAGTTATGGTTTGTCCCATCTGCACAATCACTAAGTCTTTTATCTAATAAATACAAAGACCGAGTTCTTGGGAATGACCCAAGAATTATATTACCTTTCTTTGATGAGGAAGGGGAACTCATAGGTATCAGTGGAAGAGCAATCAATGACTCACCACTAAGATACTTAACTATGAGATTCCAAGATGATTCTCCACTCATCTTTAATCTCAACAACGTGGACAAAACAAAAACTATCTTCGTTACAGAAGGCCCGATAGATAGTTTATTCCTACCCAATAGTATATCAGTCGGGGGTAGTGATTTCAAAAAGATAGACGATGATATCAAACACAATACAGTTTTAGTTTATGACAACGAACCAAGAAGCACGGAAATCCTCAAGAAGATAGAAGAGGTAATTGACCTAGGATGGTCAGTGTGTATTTGGGATGATAAGAGAATATCTGAATGCAAAGATATAAATGATATGATAATGAGTGGGTTGACAAGTGAAGAAATTGTTGATATTATTAATGCTTGTACATTTGATGGTCTTTCTGCAAAACTAAAACTAATGGAGTACAAGAAAATATGAACGACACAACAATCAAAGTAGTCAAGTCGGATGGTTCTAAGGTAGAGATAAACTTAGAGAAGATTCATAGAATGGTAGAGAAAGCATGTAAAGGAATTACAGGTGTATCAGAATCATTAGTTGAAATGAATAGTGGATTACAATTCTATGATGGAATTACCACAACAGATATCCAAAAGATTTTAGTTAAGTCTGCAAGTGATTTGATATCACTAGAGAATCCTAATTACCAATTCGTTGCATCAAGACTATTGTTGTTTGGAATACAGAAACAAGTATTCAATACCAAGTGGAAGGACTCAACAATTTATCCACCACTTTATGATATCATTGAGAAGAATATCAAACAGGGTGTTTACTCTAAAGATATCCTAAAAGTATATGATGTTGAAGAGATAGACCAGTGCAACAAATACATTAGACATAACAGAGATTTAGATTTCACTTACGCAGGACTACAACAGATTGTAGACAAGTACTTGGTGCAAGATAGAAGTAATGGAAAGGTGTTTGAGACACCTCAATTCATGTACATGTTAATTGCAATGACCCTATTCAGAAACTATAACGAAGATAAGAGATTAGACTATGTTAAAAGATACTATGACGCAATATCAACTTTTAAAATCAATATACCCACACCTATTATGGCAGGGGTCAGAACACCATTACGACAATTTGCATCATGTGTCCTCGTTGATTCAGACGATACCCTCGATTCAATCTTTTCGAGTGACATGGCAATCGGAAGATACGTTGCACAAAGAGCTGGAATTGGAATTAACGCAGGAAGAATACGAGGACTTGGTGCAAAGATACGAGGTGGAGAAGTCCAACATACAGGAGTCATTCCATTCCTCAAAAAGTTTGAAGCAACAGTCAGAAGTTGTACCCAAAACGGAGTCAGAGGTGGAAGTGCAACAGTCCATTTCCCAATATGGCACCAAGAAATCAACGACATTATTGTCCTCAAGAATAATAAAGGCACGGAAGATAACAGAGTTAGGAAATTAGACTACTCCATTCAGTTATCTAAACTATTCTATGAAAGGTTTCTAAAGAATGAGGAGATTACATTGTTCTCTCCACATGATGTCAAAGGATTGTATGATGCATTTGGAACACCCAAGTTCGATGAACTCTATGAGAGGTATGAACGTGCAACATCTATTCCAAAGACAAAGGTAAGTGCAAGAGAATTGTTTACTGCAATTCTAAAGGAACGTGCAGAGACAGGTAGGATTTACATCATGAACATTGACCATTGTAATAGTCATAGTTCATTCACTGATAAGGTGAACATGAGTAACCTATGTCAAGAGATTACATTACCAACAGACCCAATCAGTCACATTGATGGAGAAGGAGAGATTGCATTATGTATTCTATCTGCAATCAATGTAGGTATCATTAAGTTAGATGAATTGGGTAATCTATGTGACCTTGCAGTAAGAGGATTGGAAGAGTTGATTGATTATCAACAGTATCCAGTTGAGGCTGCAGAGAGGTCAACACTTGCACGTAGGTCATTAGGTATTGGTTACATTGGTCTTGCACATTTCCTTGCAAAGAACAAGGTCAAGTATAACGACCCCGAAGCACATAGACTAGTGCATGAACTAACAGAGAAGTTCCAATACCATTTATTATGTGCATCTAATCAGATTGCATCAGAGAAGGGTGCATGTGAATACTATGACAGAACTAAGTATGCACAAGGTATCTTACCCATTGACACCTACAAGAAAGAAGTAGATGATATTGTCCCAAATGAGTTAAAAGAAGATTGGGAAAAACTAAGAGTTCGTATCAAAGTTCATGGACTAAGACACTCCACATTGACTGCACAAATGCCCTCTGAGAGTTCCTCAGTCGTCTCTAATGCAACCAATGGAATAGAACCACCAAGAGACTACCTTAGTGTCAAGAAGAGTAAAAAAGGAACCCTTAAACAAGTAGTTCCACAATATACTCACCTTAAGAATGCATATACCTTACTATGGGATATGGAAGACAACATGGGATACATCAAAGTCGTTGCAGTGATGCAGAAGTTCTTTGACCAAGCAATCAGTGGTAACTGGTCGTATAATCCCGAGAACTATGAAAATAATGAAGTACCTATAAGTGTCATGGCAACAGACCTATTGAACACTTACAAATACGGATGGAAGACATCATATTATCAGAATACCATGGATGGTAAAACTGAAGATGTAATTACAGACCCAAACTCTGCGTCTAATGATTACATACCACCTATGATGGATTCTCCACCACTTGAAGATGAGGACGATTGTGAAGCGTGTGCTATTTGAGGAAATGACTGTTGATTATATCAACATGACTGAAGAACCCCATAACAAAATAGAAGGGAAACATCTAACTGGGAGAACTAATCCCGAGACATGGTCTTTGATGAAGGATAGGTTTGTTGTATTAAGAAACTTCATACCCGAATCAATTACCAACATGGCATTAGATGCATGGAAGACTATTGAAGGTAATGAAGAAGTTGATGCAGTTATCTTCCATAAAGAACATGAGATAACCGAAGGGTCACCTAAAGAAAGTCTAGGTAAGTCTAAAGCAGGATACTGCACACCTCATGGTGTTGCATTGCATAGATGGTTAGGTGATGAACTTAAGGGTATTATTGATATGGATTTAAGAGAGACCTATTCATATACTAGAAAGTATGACAGAGGTGCATACCTTAGAGCTCATACTGATAGACCATCATGTGAAATCTCTGCAACAGTTTGTCTTGACTACCATTGTGATGATGGGAAACCATGGTCAATATGGGTGCAGAATGAAGAAGACTATATTGACTTAGGATGCATGGAAAAGGCATTTAAGATATCACAAGGACTTCCTCATAGAAAGAGAAAAGGAATCCAAATTGATTTAGAGGTTGGAGATGTATTATTATATCAAGGGCCGAATGTAATCCATTGGAGAGATTATCTACTAGGAGATTACAGTTACCATATCTTCATGCATTTTATTAATAGAGAAGGTAAAATGGGTCAAATTAATGAATGGAGTTCGAATCCCACTGGGGAAGACTATCCAAGTGGAAGTCAGTATCCCGTTCTAACATTTGATGGTAGGTCGGATAGGTATTCAAAGGAAATTTGGGATAGTCCCCATAAAGAAGCAATGAATAAATTCAATGCAGTCTATGAATCAATAGACAATAAGACTAAATATGTTAACAATTTTAGTGACCTAGAATTATATGACCCGAAGGAAAGAAGAAAAAGAAATGACAGTATTTAATAAAGACAAGGTAGACTTCACTAAGAACAAAATGTTCTTTGGAGAAGGACTAAACACACAACGATTTGATGAGTTCAAGTATCCGATATTTGATAAACTAACACAAAGACAATTATCATTCTTTTGGAGACCCGAAGAGGTATCCTTACAGAAAGATAGAAGTGATTATCAGAATCTATCTGATGCACAAAAACATATCTTTACCTCTAACTTGAGGTATCAAACTTTACTCGACTCTGTTCAAGGTAGAGCTCCGTCCATAGCATTCTTACCATTCGTGAGTTTGCCTGAACTAGAGTCTTGTATCATCACATGGGATTTCATGGAAACAATCCATAGTAGAAGTTATACTCATATCATTAAAAACATCTATGCAGACCCAAGTGAAATCTTTGACACCATACTTGATGAAGAAGCAATTGTTAAACGTGCAGAGATGGTTACAGAGAAGTATGATGAGTTCATTCAGTTAGGTAGACGTAGATTACTAGGTCTTAAAGTAGATGATTACGATTTATATAAGGCACTATACCTTGCATTGATATCAGTTAACATCTTAGAAGGAATTAGATTCTTCGTATCCTTTGCATGTTCATTTGCATTCGGAGAGTTAAAACAGATGGAAGGAAGTGCAAAGATTATATCTCTTATTGCAAGAGACGAAGCACAACACTTAGGTATATCACAACACATGTTGAAGTGTTATAAGAACCAAGAGAACGACCCAATAATGAACAAGGTCATGAAGGATTGTGAACCCGAAGTATATAAGATGTATGAGGATGCAGTAGACCAAGAGAAAGAATGGGCAGAGTTCCTATTTAAAGATGGGTCAATGATTGGTCTATCAGTTCCTTTACTGGGTCAATACGTAGAGTTCACTGCAAACAAAAGATTACGTGCATTAGGTCTTAACCCATTATACGATATCTCTTCAACCAACAACCCTTTACCATGGACTAAACATTGGTTCAACAGTAGAGGATTACAGAATGCACCACAAGAGACGGAGATTGAATCCTATCTTATTGGTGGTATTAAACAGGATGTCAAAGAAGACACCTTTGATGGATTTACGTTATGATGGATGCAGTAGTATTGATAGGTATTATGTGGGTTGCACTAGTATCTTTAGTGTCATTCTTCTTTTTTGATGAGGGTACAAAGGGGGTGCAGAGAGACCCTTATTACGGGAAGAAAACAGGAACAATATATACTGCAAAATCATCACGAAGTGACCATCTATTGTGAGTTGGAATGATGACTATGCAGTAGTGTTGTTGTCGGGTGGAGTTGAATCCACTGCAACACTTGATTGGGCAGTAAAGAAGAAATATAAGAAAGTTATTGCAGTCCATAGTATGTGGACAGATATAGAGATAACAGGGTCACGAGAGTTTAACCCAAACATACAAAAGATATGTGATTGGTATGATGTACCATTATACATATATAAACAATCTAACCCTTTAGAGGGATTAGATATTGAAGGGATTGATTATGTGCATTCCTCAAACCATTGGTTGCTTACTGCAATGAATATTGCATCAAGGTATCCAACAATAAAGAACTTCCTTTGGGGAGTCAACAATGGGATAAGGGCAGTTGGAGATAGTGGTGGAGATTTTCCATTCCTTCCAAGGTCATGGCAGTTCACAATTGCATTTGACCAATATGTGCATAACATGGGTAAGGATGGGGGTCAACGATTATGGCCACCTTGTTCATTCATGACCAAGTTGCAGATGTGGGAAACGATTCCCGATGAAGTCAAACCACTGGTTCAATCATGTGGAAGACCACTTAAATACGATGGTGTATCACCATGTGGGGAGTGTTTTAAGTGTAATGAATTTAAGACAATGTTAGATGGTGTAACCCCAAAACCATAAGGAGAAATTATGATTGAAATATTTGGAAAAACACAATGTCCATTTTGTGATAAAGCAAAGTCTTTATGTGAAAAGGAAGGACTAGAATACACTTACAAACAGTTGGATACTGATTTCACTAGAGAAGAACTCTTTGAAGAGTTTCCTACTGCAAGAACCTTTCCACAAATCAGAGTCAGAGAAACAGAAAATACTTGGACTTACATTGGTGGGTATGACCAACTTGCAGAATATGTAAAACACGGAGACGTTTGGGAAGACTGATGTCTAGTTACCATATATATCTTAACCTCAAACATATGCAAGATGTAAATGATGAGAGGTTACAACATATTGTCAAAATGGTCGATAAAGAGATTCATGAAGTGAGGGTATATACCAAAGGATTAGACTTCCAAGGTAACCCACATGACAGACCATTACCTTATGGTATTATTGATGGTAAACCAAAAACACATGAAAACTTCTTTAAAGAGGTTATAGGGGAGAAAGAGTTAGATGAAGATTAAAGTATTTTGTAATGCATGTAAATCAGAATGTGATGTATTGCATGACATGGATTCACACCAATATGAGATAGACCATTGTCCATTTTGTGGTGCAGACATAACTGAAGATGAAAGAGAAATTTTAGAGGATGATGAAAGTGAGGAATAGTGGAGATATATTGCAAAGACAATAACATGTTGAACAATGCAATTTATCTTGCACAACAACTAGGTATTGAAACAGAGAGAGGGGTCGAGTTAACCATAAAAAGACTACCACCCCAATTCGTTCAGAAGGGACTAATCGAGTACCCTAGAATAACATCCAAACAAAAAATGCATCTAGACATCTTTGTCAAATATGACAAGGAAAGATACATTACACTTGCACATGAAATGGTGCATGTAAGACAGGTAATTAGGGATAAATTCATTGATGAGAACGAGGCATATATCCTTGAAAAGACGTTAAAAACACTTGACAATGACCTACTAAAAGTTGTATACTAACAGTATGGAAAATAAAGTAATAAAGAGAATCTTCGTTGATATGGACGGAGTACTTGCAGATTTCAACACTGGTGTTGAAACATTGACAGGGAGAGAATTCCCTAATACCGACCAAGGTCATAACGATTATGACGAAAGGAAGGAAGAGTTAACGAACAAGAGATTGTTCAGAATGTTACCACCTATGCCTGATATGTATGACCTTGTTGGTTATATAAGACATACAGGACTTCCTTGGGAAATCCTAACTGCAGCTGGTGTTATCAACAGAGAATTAGTAGTGTTCGATAAGAACGAATGGATTAAGGAACATGTGAGTCCAACAGTGGTAGTCACTTGTACTATGACTGGTAGTCAGAAAGGTATGTTTGC
>Ga0222716_10002973_pt1 | contig 13661 bp, 11 predicted proteins | sample C33_13DmetaG_FD_165044 | JGI IMG/M metagenome (GOLD analysis project Ga0222716, IMG submission 165044) | Estuarine water microbial communities from San Francisco Bay, California, United States - C33_13D | ecosystem: Environmental > Aquatic > Marine > Unclassified | place: USA: California... | reverse complement strand
ATCACGCCACGGCATGAGTTCACAGGCACGTCGAGATTGGCGACGACGTAGAGTCATTGACGAACGCTCAAAAACACGCAAGAGCAGAGAAAGGAATCTGGTTAAAGCAAATCAGTTCATTCGTGATCGTTCCGGACTTCCGTCCCCGCTACAAGAAGAAGCTGCACGTCTGTACCGACGACTGTCTGGAGAGGGCTTTGTTACCGGACGGTCCATCGCTGGTGTTACCGCAGCATGCACCTACCTCGTTGCACGACAGGAAGAATTACCACGACAAATTCCGGACATCGCATCGGCGTTCGAGATCACCGAAAAGGACCTCTCACGTCTTATTCGCCAGGTATCCCGCCGCTTGAACTTGCACAAAATCACCGGGCCAAACGAATATTTTGACAAATTCATATCTGACCTTGCCCTTGAACCGAGTACCAGAAACCCATTGGACAGCCTCTGGCAGACCATTGAACCTCACGAAGATGTTTGGCAGGGCAAGAAACCGATGGGGGTCGCCGCTGCACTCATCTACAAAGCATGTCAGGAAGCTGAAACACCACGAACGCAGTCCGAAGTGTGTGCTGTAGCCAATGTGTCCGAAGTCACCCTTCGCGGGTTGCTTCGCATCATTGATGGCTTGATTGCAAAAATTCAAGCCATGAAAGCAATGGAGTGAACAACGGCAACCTTGATGAATTACCTCTTCGAGCCAGTCAACATGGGATTCAAGGCCAATGCCAGGAAGCACCGCAGAGACAACGGTGACGATGAACAGATCACCACGACATCATCCAAAAAGGAAGGTGAACTTCCGTGCGGTATTCGCGATTGTGAAAAATTCGCAGACAAGTCGATGGGCGGTCGTTCCCTGTCAATTGAAAATGCCATTGACGGATGGGGATCAAGTGGATATGAAGCGCGCAAAGGGCGTGTCCGAGTCTGCAAGTCCTGCTACCGTAAGTGGAAAAAGGAAAACAAGTCCGAGGACATGTATTGATTTCACTTTCACATTCACATTGGGGTCTGGCAAAAGACCCTCTACCGGCGGCGCACCATGAGCGTCTATGAACCAACGAACTATTGTCCGAAGTCTCACGACAGAGGAAGGTACACTTGTGGGCATGAACGATGGGTTGATCATGTGGAAACCCAATGAAGGTCGACCATTCCGTATGAATCTCGAGGCCTTGCCAACCGTTCTCCTCGTTGTCCGTGGGCCGATGGGAAACATCGATCTTGCTGCTATTGGGACGGCATCAGGTCATGTCAAATTACTGACCCTACCTCGTTTGGAACTGATCACAACATTTTCACTTCAGGAAGGAAGCGTCCGAGCCTTGGTCCTAGCCAATGAAGGAACATTGCAATTTCTTGCAGGGACTCAACGAGGAGGAGTATGGCGTTTGGATGATTCAAAGCAGACACGTGAAGAGCATTTGTTTGGCATTGAAGGCCCGGTGTCAAGTCTTCACTTGATCAATGGCAGTGTTCACATCCAGAGCGGGTGGTACCGCCACGAACGAAGCCTTGATGGTTCATCGGTACGGGTCGAAAATACTGCTGAAACCTACACCGTTCGCCGTCAAAAGCGGCTTGACAGAAGTTACATTCTCCAAAGTCCGGCTTAAACGCTCTCTTGTTCTTGAAGTGGCCATGGCGAAATCGGTGTTAGCCAGAGTGCTGTTGCAGCTGGACGATGCCATGAAGTTGGAGGTTGACCGTCGTTGTCAGCGGCTTTGAGGAAGAAATCAAGATGACGTGACAAAACATCCTGTATATGCTCATGTCCCCGAATAGCAGGGCCCTGGAGAGGAACGATCGATTTGAGATTCATTCGTTTCATACGTTGGAAACTTTCAATGATGTCCAAGAGAGAACCTCCCGGCAAATCCCAACGAGTAGGCCGGTCAGCACGAGGCAGAAGGGTTCCGACAATCAACGTTGAGAGATGAGGAATCAGATAACCCAAGCCATCTGGACAATGACCAGGGAGGGATATCGCTTGCAATTCACCATCGCCCAAAGGTATGATCTCGTTTTCCTCAACCTCAACCGTCGGAGTTTGGGGCATGTCAGAATCAAATCGACTCGCCCACGTTGTGAAAAAATCACCAGTTTCTAATGCTGATTGACCGTCAAAGTGAATGTGAATCGGGACGCCATCAAAGGCTTGAGCGATGTGCAGAGCCCCACCAGAAACTGGAAAACGGCGTGAGGTCAACATGATGCGGTCAATACTACCGTCATTGATCTGACCTCGTATGCGCTCAACTTGAAGGGATTGATACCAAGAAGTCCCTGCATCGACCAGAATATGGCCGAGTTCCCCAGATACAAGAACGGCATTCCCGTCATGATGAATCGCAGGAAGTCGAATCACCTTCATGGCCAATGCAGGTCACGGCCGAACTTGAACATACCCAATCGTGGAGGTTGCGATTAAATAGGGGGATTTGGTCGCAGAAGCATGGCACGATTCCCTGAAGCAGAAGAACGCTTGCTCCGCGTGAAGATTTGCATGAAGTGCAATGCACGCAATGCGTGGAAGGCTGCACGCTGCCGCAAGTGCAGTTACAAGGGCCTACGCCCTAAGAATGCTGAACGCAAGGGCAGCTGATCAAGCCAACCAGTTCAACAATAATGCAGTTGGTTCACCCAATGCTACCAGTGGTAGAATTGCTGGGAACAAGAAAACCAACAACGGCATTTTGAAACTCACCCAAACATGTGTCAAGCCTTGCTCCTCCAAGCGTTGGATTTGCATCGCAAGTGAGGCTTCACTCGGTGTCTGTCGTGGCGCCCGAGCATGATGAACCACACGTGTCTCACCGTTAGGCATCTCCATTGTATCACTCAACAACCAGACATGTCGTTTCGTGACTTGATCAATCGAGATAACGGAGGCGTGCCAGGCAAGACGAAGATCACCAAATGAGCGTAGATGGCCGTTTTTGACATTCAACGCGAGCATGATTGGCGGAATAAAGAGGAACGCAAAGCCACCCCAAATCAACAAAGCCACGCTGACTGGAAGGAGAACCACCGCATCGGTAGTGGAAGAGAAGATCAGTGGCACGGTAGCCCACGACGGAATCAAAAGCGTCACCCACATGAGCGCTTTTGCATCAGCACCTCCGTGGAGCAGACGGAATCGCCAAGCCAAATCAATCACGAAAATCACAAGGAATACTGATGCAGTCTTCCACCAAAGCATGCCCAATGCGTCGCCGTCGCCCAAGAGAACCTCAATCGGCGTTGTGGTTTGGTACCGGACTGCACCTGCGACAAATCCGGCCATTGAAACCACATACCATACCAAGAAAATTCTGTCCATACCAGAACCTTTTCGAGCATCACTCCAAGTTGGTCTGCCGAAAACTGAGATGCTTGCGTATGCTATGACTCCTGAAGCAGTGAGGTAAATGGTCCAATCAGCGCCTTGATTCATGAGGTCGAGTGCCCAAATAAATATGGCAGGCTTTGACCATTCAATCCAATGTTCATTGGCCACACGCCTGTTCTTGTGGTCCATCCACGCTGCAATGCCCATTCCAAGCAGTAAAACCACAATACGAGTCCAGCCCAAGATGACCTCAGTCGTGACTTCCATAAGCAGAGCAGTGAGGCCATCATCTTAAAGACGGCCACCGTTTGGTTGGTAATGCGTGCAATTTGGTGAGACCTATGAATATCGAAGAACGACTCGAACAAGTGGCCTCAGTCATCAATCAAATTGATGATCCAAAAGTACCCCGAAACATTCGCCGTCAAGCCAAAGAGGCTTGCGAACAATGGTTGCTCAACAAGGGCAAGAAACTTGATGTCCGTATTGCAATGTCCCAATCAAAATTGGAAGAACTCTACGAAGACCCGAACATTCCTCCCGAGTTTGGGACATTGATTCTTACCATCAATACTGAACTTGAACGAATCCTTCGTGAAGTTCTTTGATTCATTCTTCCTCATCATCATCATCATCGAGAGCGAAGATGAGTTTGCCAATGAACAGGCGTTCCATGACACTGAGTTTTCCTTCTGTGACAATGTCCTCGAATTGCCCACCCCAAGCACGAGGCTGCTCCATCATTGAGATACCAACGCGGATCAATTGTATTTGATCGATGCTCAAACGGCCACGTCGTAGAGCATATTCCGCAGCAATTCTCGCAGAGATGAGTTTCACTTGTTGGTCAGAATATCCAAGAACATCCTGTAATTCTCGGAGCATCCGTTCTTCATAGGCAGTAATCCTGCCGTCCTTGATGGCTTCTCGCCAGGCATCTTCAAGCGTTGGTGCCCGTTCGGAGAGGAGAATTGCCAACGGTCGAGTGGCCTCAATGTTCTCAAGAACGATCTTCAAGATGACGATGAGCGGGATGGAAAGAATCATTCCAACAATGCCCCAAACCCAGAAGGAAAAGGCCGTCACAACCAACAAGAGCACCGGGGAGATGTCAAGTGCTCGACCAGCCCATCGAGTTTCAATCACATTACCCCAGAGTTGCTGGTTGCCCAGCAACAACACAGACATCACGATCAGCATGCTGGGATCGAGAAGAATAAAACCGAGAATAAGTGGAGGTATGGTGGCCAAAAGTGAGCCGATATAGGGGACATAATTGAGCAAAAAGGTGAGCAAGGCCCACGTGAACCACAAATCAATACCAAAGAGGAGCATCAGAATACCTGCACAGACTCCCGTACCAAAACCAACCCCTGTCTTGACAACAACGTAGGTGTTGACACTGGCTTCAATTTGGTCCCGTATCATATGAACTCGTTCACTCGCACCTCCGGGGTAAGCCCGTTCAATTCGGCCCGGCAAGAGACTTGCTTCAAAAATGATGAACAGCAAAAAGAACAACACGGTGATGCCCATGATGAAGAGAGAGCCCATGCTTGCGAGCAAACTGCTCATCGCATCCTGTACGCCCGAATCGTCGGAAAGTACACCCATGCTGGCCAGGTCTTGATCGACGGTGCCGTTCTCAGTAGCTCCTGAATCAAGCAAACTTTGCCCGATGATGGGCATGTTCTTGACCTCATCCCAGCGCACATCCAATTGATCCATGTACTCGTCCATTCGGTCTTCGTCGTCCAGCAATGTTGCTGCTTGTTGGTAGGCAAAGAATCCAGCACTCAACACGATTAAGATGGCTAAGAGCAGCATTGTGATGTAGGAAAGCATGAGAGGGAATCCCTTTTTCGACATGTAGTCTGCACCGGGTTTCAAAACGAAATAGGTGCCCAGTGCAATGAACAGAGGTTGGAGTACATCAATCAGATAAACCAACCAAATCGTGACCAGGGTCATGATGATGGCGGCGTGAGATAGAACCGTAAGACGATGACGGAATTGGGACCCATCCCAGACGCGCTTTTTTGTCTCCATACGCCCCCGAAGGCAAATGCCCTCTTGAATACATCTCCGAACATTATTCTGCTTCTTGAGGGGTTTTTGAGGGTTCTTCAAGCGTGGGCAGACGGAGTGTAAGAAGTGCAGATATGACCATCAAAGCGCCACACAAGTGGAAGGAAGTGTGGTAATCCCACGGAAATTCACCACGGTAGGAGAGTTCCCAAACAATGCCACCTGTAAGAGGGCCAAGGATACGAGCGAAAGCACCCAGTGATTCCTGAGCACCCATGACAACGCCCAATTCATAGCCCTCTTTGCGGGCAATCCTTGTCAGATAGGTTGACGATGATGGTTGAAAAATACCGTTTCCAATGGCAATGCAGGAGACGACGGCGAAGAGTTGGATCCAAGCCATTGAGGCTTGTGTATACGGTACAAGAGTCAGGCCGATACCAGTGATGACGATGGAAATTGGAATCAAACGACGCGTTCCAAAGCGCCGAGTTAATGGACCGATGAGCGCCCCTTGAGTCAAAATACCAAGCAGACCAATCATGGCGAATACACGACCGTTATCTTGTTCTGAAAAGGAGAGGCCACCAAGGTCAACATTCATCTCAGTGTAGAGAATGAACACTGCATGCATGACGGTGAAGCCAAGGGTGAAGAGCATGGTGACCCAAATCATGGCTCCGATGCTGCCCTTGCCCAACATCGAGAAGGAATTGGACATCATGGATGACATTCGTTGCGACCAACTTCGCTCATCCTCAGGCCTTGCTCGCTCAGTATCCACGGATTCTGGTAATTTGTAATAGGCGAGAATCAAGGAACCGGTTGAAAGAATACTCGCAATTACGCACGGAAGCAGATAGGGATAGTTCTCAAAGACAGTGCCTACAAAGAAATCCCACCGCTCTGCTGGACTTGAGAACTCACCGCCGAGGAAAGGTCCAATTGTAAAACCAAGGCCGAATGCTGCTCCGATAAGACCCATTCGTGTAGCAAGTTGCTGAGGTGTGCTGACGTCACCAATGTAGGCCCGTGCCACTGCGATGTTGCCGTTGAAAACACCTGCAAGGAAGCGAGCCCCAAGTGCGAACATGAGCGTATTCGAGAAGCCAAAAGCCGTGAAGAAGACCGTGTTGCCTAACAAGCCAATCATCAACACAGGACGCCGTCCAATTCGGTCAGAAAGCGAACCCCATAAGGGTGAGAACAAGAATTGAGCAACTGAATACGAGGTCATCAACAGACCGACCCACAGGCCAATCTCAACGATACCCTGTTCCTGAGCAAGATCTTTGACGAGATAGGTGAGAAAAGGTATGATGATACCAAAGCCAATCATGTCGATCATGGTGACCATAAAGAGCACAAAGAGTGCTGCTTTTCCGGCGTCCTGCTGCTGAGTTGACATGGGATATCCACCTGTCCTACTGGAACTCACTTTTTGTAGTGCGCGATGGGAACTCAACAAAGGAGCGCCTTTGCGATTCAAACGAGTGAAATCTTACTCTGTACTTCGGGTGTCAAGCGGTCGATGACCGCTTCAAGGCGTTCAACCAGACCTGCTTTGTGTTCGTGCTTGATGAGGGCGTATTTCATCACTTCATCGAGCGTGTCAACAGCGACCACTTCAACCATCTTTTCAAACCGGTCGTCGAGGAGAACATCCTGAATATTTGCTCGTGGCACGACGATGGTCTTGACGCCCGAACGAGCTGCCGCTTCGATCTTAGCAGTCACTCCGCCGATGGGAAGGACTTCTCCACGAACGGAGAGAGAGCCTGTCATGGCCAAATCCTGACGAATCGGGATGCTCTCGAGGGCTGAGATAATCGCCGTAGCGATGGTAATGGAGGCTGAATCGCCATCAACACCGTGGGTGTCAACGAATTGAATGTGGATATCATAATCCGAGATGTCTTTCCCCGTTAATTTCTTGATGACTGCACTCACGTTGGTGACACTTTCCTTGGCCAAATCCGACAGACCACCCGTAGCGTGAATCTTACCTCCGCCACCTTGTGAAGGCGTTACAAGGGCTTCAACGGGAAGCATGATTCCACTGAAGTCAGAAAGACCTGAGTTCGCTCCAAGCACTGCCAATCCGTTGACACGGCCGATACGTTCCCCTGAATTCACCAGCATGGCATAATCTTGGCGTCGCTCGATCATCCGGTCTGCAACTTGTTGCTCGAGCGGTTTGGCGATGTTACGAGCACCGAGTACATGTTCTGCAGAAGTGAACGGTGCTCCTGCTTCCACTGCAAGGTCGCCAGCAATGCGGACCAATCCGCCGAGTTCACGAAGTCGGAGTGATAATTTGCCGCGACGTCCGGAACGACGCTGAGCTTCACGAAGGATGATGGATACGGCACTCTTATCGAAGTGAGGGATTTCACGAGCAGTATCGATGTCGCGGAGAACTTCCTGCGCAATGAAGCGAATCAAGCGGCGTCGGTTACGGGAGGTGTCAGGCATCTCGGAGTTGACATAAACTTCGTACCCGTAACCACGAATACGGCTTCGGAGTGCTGGGTGCATACCCTGAATCGCATCGAGGTTACCCGCTGCGATGAGAATGAAGTCGCAAGGCACAGGTTCGGTCTTGGTCAGTGCGCCAGAGGAACGTTCTGAGCGACCCGAAATCGGGAAGGCTCGCTCCTGCATGGCGGTGAGCAGTGCTTGTTGCTCTTCAAGACGCAAGAGGTTGACTTCGTCAATGTAGAGGACACCTTTGTGAGCACGGTGAATAGCACCGGGCTCCACACGGTCGTGAGCGGGTGTTTCCATACCACCGGATTGGAACGGGTCGTGGCGTACATCACCCAATAAGGAACCAGAGAGTGTTGCAGTCGCGTCGATGAAGGGTGGCAATGTATTGAGGTCATGCTTGACCAGTACTTTGGGAACACGACTGTCATCAACTGCGCCTAAGCGACTGCGAATAAACATGTATCCAAAGACGAGAAGGAAACCGCCAAAGAGCAAGGTGAAGAGGTCTCCGCTTTGCAATGCTGCAATGAGCAAGAGGAAACCGATGGCTGCGAAAGCGATGAAGAGCATGCGCTGGGATTTTTCACGTTGCTGGCGAATCGCTTCTTTTTGCACTTTGACGATGCGCTCGGCTCGCCCTGCTGGAACGGTGCGAACTCGTGGAACGTTTTCGTCATCCTCGTTGGGATACACCAATACATCTTCGAGTGCATCTCTGGGGAGCAAATCAGTCATCGAACGAGCAAGCATCGATTTTCCAGTACCTGGGTCTCCGATCATCAGCATGTGACGGCGTTGTTCAGCGGCTTTCTTGATGACGACCGAACCGGCTTCTTGGCCGATGACTTGGTCGACCAAACGGTCAGGGATTGGTACATCTGCAGTTGATTCAAATTCAACGCCTGCAATCCATTCCTCAATGGATGCGGTGAGGACATCATCGGCTCCAGTAGGTTCTGGAGCCCAGACGGTGACTTCGGTTGCGTCCGCATCCTCTTGGAGTGAGGATTCAGAGCCAACAGGGGGCTCTTCTGAATCTGGCGCTTCATCCGACACAATCTTTCCTCTCCACGCTCCTCTTTAGGGCTATGCTTTCGCACAAGCCTGTTGAGGTATCATAAATGCTGGCTTTATTGTAGGTTCATTTGGTCAAGGTATTGCTGCCCGTAGTACATCCATTGGTCCATGGTCCACCCTGCTGGAAGCCCACCTGGCGGGAGGGGAGGTCCTGCTTGGGTAGCGGGAGCAAGCGGAGCTGGTGCAACTGCTGTGACCGGCGGAACTGCTGCTACAGGTTGCTGGAAGATCTCTTGGGCTCCTCCATACATTGAATTGGCAACGCTATCTTGGACGGGTAGAGTGGCTTGGTCCCACTTGACATCTTCTAGGTCGCTACCTCGGCCGCCTCGCATGAACATCACACCGAGTAATGCTGCGAGAATGAGAACGCCCAGAATGATGAAGACGAGGGTTGTATCAAGGCCTGAACTTTCTGTCTCTGCGGAACTGCTGGCTTGTTCTTCGGGGCAGTCAGCACGAGGGTCATCGCATGCGATGTCGAGGTTGGTGTTGAGGCTTGTCAATTCTTGGCTGAGTGCAGTCGTATCGCCTTCAGACGAAGCAATGGTCTCCTCAAGCGCAGCAATATCTGCGAGAAGGTCATCTACGTAGGATGTGAGCATCTCGTCATCCATGTCAACAGGAGCGGGCATGACTTCAGTGATGGTAAACTTCAGGCCATCGCCGAGCGTTTTGTAGTCGTTACCGTCTTCGTCGACAGCTGCTGTTATTTTGAAATCATAGTAGTCTTGGTACTGAGAGCCAGAGTTACGCATGTCGAGGGTAAGTGCCCATCCGACATTGGACTTGGCGACATCAAGAGATTCTGCCATTGTGGCGAAGCAAACACCAGTAAGAGCGCTGCAGAGGTTGATGCTGAGGTCAATACTCGTCATCACAGGTGCATCATCAGTGAGCATCAAAGTAGCAGTTGGCGTTTGGCCGACATAGGTATCCTCCAAGTGGACGTACATGTGCCCGCTGCCATCATTGTCTGGTGAGAGGTAGAAGGGCAACGCGTCGAATACATCAACCGTCATGGTGTAGGAGTTGGTTGCGAATCCATCGGTTGCTGAAATAGTCACTGTTTGTTCTCCAGTTTCCTCAAAGAGCAAAATCATGTTTCCGTCAAGGATGTTGTAACGTGCTGCACCTGGTTCTGAAGGCGTGACGGTGATGAAAGCCTGCTCAATTGGGTTGTCAACATCGACCATACGGGCCTTGAGGTTGACGACCATTTGCTTGTTACGCTTGAGAGAGAACTCTTCAATTTCCGTCATGTCAATGCGAGGTGCATCGTTGATTGGGTTGATACGAATGGTCACTGTTTGATCGGAGGATTGCTCACCGTCGCTGGCACGAAGAGTCACGGTTGTTTCTCCGTTGACATCATCGTCAACAGCCTCAAAGGAGAGCATTGAATTCTTCAATTCAACAAATACGACTTCTGGATTGCTGTTGCTCATCACTTGAAGTGAGAGTGTGGATGAATCTACAGAAGCACCGGTGTCATCGGTATCGCTGAGGAAGGTGGCGAGTGAAAGCAGGCCACTGCCACCTTCGTCAATCATTTGAATGGGCAAGCCTTGCCATCGGGGTTGGCCGTTTTCAATGACGTTGAAAAGAAGTGTTCCATAAGGCAATTCACCGGTTTCACTGTAATCTCCACCGTCATCAACTTTGACTTCAATGCCCTTTTGTCCAACAGGACAACCGTTGTCATAGGGGAAGAGAACTTCAATCTCTTCTGTATCAGCATGCCACGCAATGAAATTTGCACTGTCGGAAGTGACGACGAGATCGCCGAGTGAAGTTTCAGGGTCAGCGATGTGGCCAACCATGCTCACCTTGGTGGTCGTATCGCACATCACGGTAGGGATGGGGTTTGCGGTGATGGTTGGGCGACCGTTCGCCAATTCAAATCCGTCTTGAGCAACAGCCCAGTTGCTGACTTGGTTACGACTGTCAACGGTTCGAGAGCGGATGTCGTAACTTCCCGCTGACATCTCCATCGACGGGGTAACAATGTATTCTCGTCCTTCAGAAGGAGAATCACGGTATACGATGTTCTCGCCACCTGTCACGTCGCTGCCGTCCCATGCGTTTTGGCCAGCGGGTGAGATTTCGACTTCAAAGGTCATCGTGTCAATGGTATCGACGTTGTCGTCAGCATCGCCCTTTGAAAGGACAGAGAGGTATTCACCTCGCTGAACAACATCCGACCCCAAAACCTGTGGTGTCTTCGCCAATGGAGGACGGTCGTGGTCGATTTGAACGTCTTTGTTATTGTTTGAATTTGCCATGTCCCCAGTGATTCCAGTCAAGCGGGCTCCAAAAGTGGTAGACCAAGCATTGCTTGGAAGATTTGAGGTGTCATAGGTGGTGCTGGCTGTCAGGTATGATGAGCCAGCTGCCGCATTGAGAGTTGGTACATTCACGGTATTGATTGGCGTGATGGTTGCACCGTTCTTGTAGTAGAATTCGAGAGAACCACCATCGGTGTAGTCGAGGTCACCAAGGTTCTTCACGTCTGCTTCGAGAGTGAGCGAATCACCGATCATGTAGGACGATGTCCCGGTGGGGTTCGTGGCTTTCACATCGGTGACTCCGATGTCCATCTTCGGTCCCATCGATGAATCGGTTGCGTGGTAGACGTGAGGGGTAGAGCCACCAAGAGAAACTGTGTTGCCAGACATCAGGACTGCAACTACCATTGCGTTACTGGAACCTCCTTGTATGAGTGAAGTGGGCACCATGTTCCATGATTCAGTCTGCTGTGCAGAGGAAGGCGATACTTGAGCGAATGATGTTCCGGAGCCTCCTGAAGCTGTCTTGTAGGTGTTGCCTGAAGTGAGCCATCCCATCCAGCAATTATAGCCATGTGGAAGAGAACTACCACTGCTTGAATAGGTGTAAGTCGTGCATTCTTCCTCAACGATTGCGGCGTAGAGTTTCATGTTTGAAGCGGCAGATCCCGAGCCTGTGTATCTGTATGAGATATCGATGTCAAAGGAGGTTCCTGAAGTTGAAATTGCTGCGGTCATACTGTAGTCGTTGGTCGTTGAGTGCATTCCGCCACCAGCAGTGAAGATGGAGTCGTAATTTGTTCCCGAGGCATCAGCGCCACCTTTGGAGTTGGCTGCATCGGTGCGGTCTCCGAAGTGAGCTTGAGGAGCACCGGAAGTCGACCACGCCCAGTTGTACGGGTTGACATTTCCGGCCCTTGCTGTTGCAGTGCTGCCATATGAGGCGGACATGTATGTGATGTAGACAAACTCATCACCGTTTGTGCCTTTCAAGTTGTGAAGAGAGTCTGACCCACCACCTGCTTTGTAGCAGTGAGGGCAATTATCAGATGAGATGTATTGGCCAAAAACTACGTGTCCGGGAGAGGTCGCTGCCTTCACGACGGGTTCTTCATCGAGAATTTCAACAGGATTATGATAAAGATTTGTCATCATTCCGGTGGCAAGACTGCCCAAGAAAATCGCAACAATCGCAAAAGCAATACTACGGGTGGTGTTGTTCATGCGTTTTGCACGTCACGGACAGTATATGAAACACTCGCTTTGTGGACTGGGGGCGTTTTTTGAACGGTATAGAGAATATCTGAGAAGATGTCAAGATATCCTTATGACAAAACGATGCCCCCCTTTTAGCAATGAGCAGTGAACAGTGGGCAGTTCTCATGGAAGAAAGCGGAAAAGTTCACGTGGTCGAAATAACCAGCGGTTCTACGAAAATCAAGGGATTAGGCGTCTTTGACCCCGAAAAGAAACTCTCCAATGTTGCCATTGGGGAAGGCGTTACCATCGGTCAGAAAGAACTCCGACGTTTGCCAGCACGACTGCCTGAACTGAGCAAAGGAATGCTTCGTAGGGCCCAGACCATCAGTGCAAAAGATGCGGGGTTTTTCATCGCCCGTTTGGGCATAGGCTCTGGTGACGCCGTACTTGAAGCAGGCATTGGAAGTGCAGGCCTCTCCTTGCACATAGCCCGAGCCCTTGGAGGCAGTGGAATACACACCACTGTTGAACCTCGTATGGAACACGCAGAAGTCGGTCTTGAAAATCTGCGACGTGCAAAGAGTGTCTGGCAGGAATTCCCGCAACACCATCATGTTGAAGGCAACATTGAGGATTTAATCGAGGCCGTCACAGCCATCCACCCTTCCTATGATGCGATCATTCTCGACCTCCCTGACCATCCACCTGCCATTTCAGCTGTTGCTGAATGCCTTTCCATGGGCGGCCGATTGGCCTGTTATTGCCCCGTCACATCCCAACTCGAGGCAGCCTGGGTCGCTTGTGAATCCGCAAGATTGCACGTTGAATGGGCTGGAGAATTGATGGAACGGGAATGGGGCAGAGCATCTCGAGGAGGGATGCGTCCCGTCAACGGACCCTTTGGTCACACGGCCTTTCTTCTCATCGCCCAGCGTTTGTGATTCACTCAACGACACGAATCTTATTGCTGCACTTCGGGCAAGTAAAGCGGAACGGTGGCTCACTCCCGCGTGGCACACCCAAGCGTGCCTCACATGTCGGACAGTTGACCTTGTTGTCACCATCAAGCCTGCATTCATTGTAACCGAGTTCCTCTTCCTCTTCTTCATCCTCTCCCTCTTCTTCGGAGGGTTCAGTGAGGTCGACATGATCTTTCTTCGTCGAGGAACGACGGCGAAGTTGCAGCAGCACCAAAGCAGCAAGCCAACCAAAACCCATCACCCCGAGCGTCACAGGTTGGC
>Ga0222716_10002971_pt1 | contig 13663 bp, 8 predicted proteins | sample C33_13DmetaG_FD_165044 | JGI IMG/M metagenome (GOLD analysis project Ga0222716, IMG submission 165044) | Estuarine water microbial communities from San Francisco Bay, California, United States - C33_13D | ecosystem: Environmental > Aquatic > Marine > Unclassified | place: USA: California... | reverse complement strand
GGAAGAATTTGAAACAGATTTATGGTATTTAGAAAAAGGATTATGGGTAGAAGGGAAAGCTAGAGATGCTGAATTAGCAGGTCAAATTGCAGCTACTACATATAGTGCAGGATCTAGCATATTAGGAGGATTTATGAAGGGAGCGCAACAAGCTAATTCAATGAGTTTTGCGTCTACTTATGGAACAGGAACATACGCAGTTGGTAATTTAAATACTACTGGTAGTTTTGGAAGTTTATTTTAAGAGGTTTAAATGGTTACTATTCCAAGATATACAGGATCATTAGGATCAGCGCCAATAAGAAGCAGTAGAAGAATAACCACTGGTACTGCTGGATCTGATGCCTTGATGAATTTAGGTAAAACTCTTACTGATGGTCTAAGTGCATTTACTGAACAAAAAATAGCAATGACAGCAAAGCTAAGAGATACAGAAATAAAAAGCAAACATTTGTTGGCAGCTGCTGAAACTAATCAATGGATTGAGGACACAAAACAAAGGCTTGAACAAAGAAACGACTATGAGATGTTTCAAAGTATGTACGACAAGGAATTTGAAGCTCATAAAAAAGAAATAGCAAAAAAACATTTTACAGTTGGTGATGTGCGAGATGATGTAGCTTGGAACTCTTACCAAGCAGATTTAGCCACTTTAGGTGTTGACGGAAAAGTAGAAATTAATGCAATAGCAAATAGAAAAAGAAATCATAAAACAATTACCGCTTATGAAACGTCAACAACTAGCTATTATAATGCTATACAAAACTCCAAAACAGAAACAGTAGCAATATCTAAATACAAAGAATGGTTTTATAATGTTTATACCCCATCTGTTGAAAGTTCTGTTTTTGCTGGGTATGAAATGTCAAAATCATTAGACACAATAAAAACATCAATTAATGAAAAACTTGCTTTATTTTCTGTAAGTGAAAATGGGAAAACTCCAGTGTATACAAACGCTTATGGTAAAGAAGCTATTGATGCTGGGTTAGTTGCAGCTAAATTATCTGATCCAGAATTTACATATGAGGATGTAGATGGGAAAGAAGTTGCAATCGGCAATGAAGATAGGCAAGATTTAATTAAAAAATATCAAAATATAGCAACATCTCAAACAAATAATGACAATTTAGAAAAAGCAAAAAAATCTGAAAAAAGTGAAAATGAATTTACTGATCGTATTATAAAGATGAAAAATGGAGGATCAAATCCTAATATTTTAAGTGAAATAGCAAATGATGCAAATTTAAATTCCGCTCAAAAAGAAGGACTTGTTAATTTTTATAATTCAATGCTTGCAAATGATCAAACAACAGATCTTTCTGATACTACTGAAGGGAAAAATATGTATATTGTTTTAGATTCTATGGTTGCTAGTGGTGCTATAAATTATGACAAACCTAAAGAAATGAAATTGATACAAGATGCTTATGTTAAAAATCTTATTGACCAATCTTCTTTTGATAAATTAAACAATAAAGCTTTAGAGGTTCAAACTGATAAAGGTAAATATATTCAAGATAGATTAAATAGGGCTAGTGTTGCTTTAGCTAGAGAATTGGGAAAAACTGATATGGTGGAACAATTATCAAAAATTGCAAGCAATACTGTTATGAGTGAGCAAGAGAGAGCGTTTGCATTAAGTTCATTAATTGGGGATGATCCTGATGGCGTTATAATATTTGAAATGCAAAACAACTTAGAGCAAATAATTAGAGGGGCGTATGACAAAGGAATGAACATAGACAATTTTATCTTTAATCGTAAATCTCCAGAATACGTCATAGATAATCTTGTTGAAGTTTACAAGGAAAGAAAATTTGAAAATATAAAAACCAGAGATGAAGAAGCTGCAAAGTCGTTACTACAAAGTTACGGTGATTTTATTGGTTTTGGTCAAGACTTTAGAATTAGACCAACAGAATATTTAAAAAGCTTTGATTACGAAGTGCCAACAGAATTAAAAGCAAAAGATGGAGAAACTATTACCGAATATTTTACAAGAATAGAAAGTTTAAAAGGTGTAAAAGGATCAAAATTTGGCATTACTTACCTTCCAGACACAGTAGATGTATCATCATTAATATTGGAATAACATGTTAAGAATTACAGCAGATCAATTAAGAGCGGCAGGATTTAGCGAAGAATCTATAATTAATTTTGTAGAAAATGAAAGGCCAAATTTAAAAGCTGTTGGTTTTTCAGACCACCAAATTAATAATTTTTATGGACTTCAAAAAACAACAGTAATTAATCCACTAGATGATGAATTAGATGATAAATATGACGGTTTATTAAAAACAAGAACCGCAGAAAATGAAGTAAATACAGAAAACGTTTCCATATTAGAAAAAAAAGCCCAACAGGGTAAAAAGTCTGACACTAGCAATGAAAGTATTGATTTTACTAATAATATAGAAACAGATCCTAACGAAGAAAAACCACAAACTTATGTGTCAAGTACTAACAGTTCATACGAAACTGACGCTGTTCGGCCTGTTGTAGGTGATAGTAAAGGAAAGTATAACTCAGAACAATACAAAATAGCTCAAACTGAAATAGATAGAAAAGAGGCTGAAGAAACAGGTGCGCAAATTATGCTGTCAAAAGGTAAAATTTACCACGACAGATTAACAGATCAGCAAAGAGAAGAATGGTTTAGGAATGGCGGTCAGTTAACTATAGACGGAAAACCAGTAGAAGTTGTATATAGAAAACTTAAAAAAGATGGCGAACGTACAAAGTTCCCAGTTTTAGCCGAAGAACCAACAACTTTAGAATATTCAAAAACAGTTTTAAATGCGCTTCAATTAAATTTAGGTTTGGATTTAAATGAAATAAATACTCTTAATTTTAATATGGGTGTTGTTTCAGGAATTGTCAGCGACAACAAAAGCGTTAGAAACAGGGATGATACAGCTGGTGGCGTGTTTCAAATAAGAGATGATGAAGTTATTGGATTGCTTAATATCTTAAACGACATTATGGTTGAAACCAATCCTGAATTTAAAAGGCCTTCTTGGTGGAATAAAGCTTATGGACACAAAAAAGCAGATGCTTTGCCACCTGATGTAGAAAGAGCTTTGTCTTTAATTAAATTTACAAGAAATGAAGAAGCAAGAGATATTGTGGTAAGGGCAGCAAAAGGTGATGTTGATGCGCTAAAAACAATGCTTTATGAATATTACGATACATCAATTAAAGAAGATCAAGAAAAATTTGAAAAAGCAGAAGCTTACTATGGCGCTTGGAATACTTTTGACTATGAATATGTAATGCCGCAACTAGCAAAATTTGGTGATTCCGATCAAAGTTGGCTAACAAGACAATTAGAAAGAACAGAATTAGGTAAAGACTTTATTCAATGGTCAGGCGGTAAAGGTTATGATAACGCTTTTACTACTGGATATAAAATGTCTGTTATGGGGTTGATGAAAGAATTTGCAAAACAAATTGACGAATACGGATATACTCCCAAAGAAGCTTATGAAGCAGTTTTTATGCACCAATCTCCAACGTTTTCAAATGAATTGATTGTAATGGCTACACAACTTGCTGGAGATTCACCAGCAATAGCACTTGGAACATCTTTAGGATTTGTGGGTGGTGCGCCTACTGGGCCAGCTGCGCCAATTATTGCTTTAACAGGAGGTCTTACATTACCTGAAGTTATTAGAGATGTCTACATGAGGGCAATCTTAAATGGTGAGGTGGATAATTTTTCCGACTTTATGAGTGAATTAATATCTATGAATACATTAAAAACAACTGCAAAGTTTGCTACAACAGGAGTGGTTACAGGTGGTGTTGGTAGATTTGTAAGGCCAAAAGCTGGCTCTACAGCTGGATTGGCTGCTGAAACAGCAACAATGGTTACAATGCTATCTTTAATGGAGGGGCAAGTTCCAACTAGAAAAGACTTTTTGCACGCTGGAGTTTTAATTTTTGGCACACATGGGGCAATAACAGGAACAAATAAATTGTATAGCATATACAAAAAATATGGCATACATCCTAGTTCTGTAGAAAAAGTTTCTAAAGAAGATCCAGACTTTTTGTCTGACTTGCTAAACACCGAAAAAGAAGCGCCTCAATTAATTATTGATATGAATGAAGCGCTTACTGTTGGTCTTGAAAAGAAAACTGGGGTTAAAATAGTTGAGCCACCTAAAAACAATATAGGAACTAATGTCAAAATAGAAAGCGGCACTGATTCAGGAAAAATTACACGCAGAGAAGAAACAGAATTTGGCGAAGTAATACTTGAAATAGAAAGGCCAAATGGCGACAAAATATACGTTCCTGAAGAAAACACTTATATGGCTATGTCTAAGAATGATACAGAAGCTGTTATAAGAAACAATAGTATTGAAATAAAGCAAAAGATAGACAAAGATTTTACAGAAAAACAAAAGAACAAAGTGTTTAGCAGTGATGTAGTTGAAACAAGAAAAGATGCAACATTTTTAAGAAAGAATTTAGATGATGTAGAGGGAGAAGTTGTAAATTACACAAAGAACGACAATGTTGTTAGCAGTAGAGATACGATTGGAACTGAAAGTTATTTTGTAAACAAGAAAGCATTTCCTGAATTAGCAAAAAAAATACAGTCTACTTTAGGGGAGGTTCAAAAGAAATTAAAAACCAGTGATGATGTTTTGGCTGCATATTTTAAAAAATTAAATACGTCAAAGGTATCAAAGGTAGATGAAGTATTTGGCATTAGGAAAAACGGTGAAACTGGCAGCAGATACAGCAAAATGGTTCTAAGAACAAATAAAGGTGAGTTTATAGAAGTTCCTTCGCAAATATATTCAAATATGAAAGAATTTAATTATACGGAAGGTAATATAACTACACAAGCATCAACGGTATTTGCTTATAATAATGGCCTTTTAATAGCCTTTGATGAACTTAACAAAAAAATTATAGGTGTTTTAAAAGCTAAAAGGGTAAGTCCTAAAATTGACAATCAAGCTAACCTTTATTACGAAAGGCATATAGAAAGAAAGGACAAGATTTTTGCTGACAGAAATTTTGAAAACTATGATACTGGAACTAGAAAAATGCCAGATGAACCAGATTCAATTTTTAATGAACCTGAAACTGATTATAGGTTTAACGAAACACACAAGCAATTTTTTAATAGCGCTAAAGGATTAGAAGTTTACGATCTTGTTCAGTTAGTTAAGCAATTAACAGGAAAAGAAATTTTACTTAAAAATGTTATACGCGCTAATGGTGGGGAAGCCCTTGGTGTATTCAGATCTACTCCGCGTAATGCTGCAAGGGCTAAAAATGACAAGCAACTATCAGTAGAAATAAAAAGAGCGTTACAAGAAGATCCAGAAGCATTTACAATGACATTGGCGCATGAAATAGGTCATTTGATAGATTCATTGCCTGAAGTTGTTATTAAAAATAAAGACAATATATTAAGCAGGTTGTCTGGGTTAAAAACATATATGAATAATTGGATAGGAGCAAAAGGTGATGGTGCTAGTCCTTTAAATCCAAAAGAAATTGCTAGATTAAAAAAAGATGCAGAAAAACAAGCTTCTAAAGAATTTTCAAAAAACGCTAAAGATATAGAAGAAGATTTTGGCATAAAACCTGAAGATATTGTTGGCATAGTTAACGATCCTAATATTAGACAAAAAATTGATCCTAAGTTTTATGATGCTTTTGTTAGTCTTTCAGAGCCTTTGAAAGTGCAAATATTTAAAAGCGCTATGAGGGGTATTATTGATCCTTACGTCAAACCATTGGTTGACAAGTTTACAAAAAGCGGAACAAAACATTCTGCTGACATAAAAGAACTTGCCGATCAAATATTTGCCAAGAAAATGGAAACAGAGTTAAGAAATAGAGGGTTAGTAAGTAGGGAAGAAATTACAAAAGAGTTAATAGCCTTAAGTAAAAAATGGAAACCTTATGACGCAGAAGCTTTAAAGCGTGATCCAGAAGGTGCAAAGTACGTTAAATACAGAGAAAGCTCCCCTGAGCTAATGGCTGATTTTATGATGGCTTTATTAACTAGACCTAGATGGACATTGTTAAATGCCCCTAGATCTACTCAATTATTTTATAATCACATGTATACAAGGCCAGAAGTTAGAATAGCTTACGAAAAAACACAAAACATATTAAATGCACCTAAAAGCGAAAGATATGGTCAAATGTTTTTAGATACAATGGATATGTTTTCAAGAGGTAACCAAAGATTGCTAGAAGCAAAACAAAATGCTTGGAGAGAAGCTGGCAGAAATTTTGACGATTTTATGATAGATTTTGTAGATCACACTGGATGGTTTATTAATAGAAAAGCTGGCGGACACAAAGGTTACACTATAGATGGATTGTTTCAAAATAGATGGAAAGATGAAGCTACTTTGCAACTGGACAAAAAAATAAAAGATTACTTATATAGACCAGTTGTTATTGAATCGTATAGTAGAAAAGTTGGCAAAGTTTTAGAAAAATTGGGATCAGTAAAAGGAGATGGTGTGCGACTACTTGGATCTGCTTTACTTTATAGAAACTTGGCAAATTCAACACAAAGAAGTAAATTAGCCAACCCTACAGGCATGTGGGCCATGTTAGAAAGAGATGCTGAAGGTAGGGCTTATTTAGCAAAACATCAAGATCAATTAAGAAACCCTAAAGAAGCTTATGAAGAATTAATTAAAGCGCATCCTATATTAGATGAATTAGCTACTGAATTTTTTAATATTAGAAAAGAATACATTATTCCACTTTTTAGAGAAAGTAAGGCTTTTAGCAAAAAACAATTAGAAATGATAGAAAACAATTTGGAATATATTAATTACAATGTCCAAGATGCTGCTGTAAAAATTATGCAAGAAAGTGGTGGCACAAAGACTTTGTATGCTGCTTTCACCAAACCTGCTATTGGAACATTAAAAGATATTCTTAATCCATTGCAATCTACCTTTGAAAAAGATGTGCTTTTAATTGGTGAATTAAAAAGAAATGTCATGATACATGATAGTGTTATGTGGCTAATCAATAACAAAAAATGGTTAGAAACTTTTGGCGCTAAAAATATGCAAGAGATTATTCCTAATTGGAAAGATCGCATTGTTCAAAAGGCTGGTAGAACGTACGGAGGGGCATTAGAAAAAGCTCCTAATGGCATGGAAACTATTTCATTTTTGTCAGGTGGTAAGTACCAACATTTTCATGTAAACAAAAAAGCCGCTATAGCATTTAAAAGAAATCCTGTTGTGTACCATGAATACTTATCAATTCTTTCAGGCGTAAACGCATTTTTAAGGGGAATATACACACAATATAGTCCTCCATTTTGGACAAAAAATTTATACAAAGACACAAAAGCTACTGTAACAAATTTGCCTAAAGCAACATATCTTTTTGGAAAAGATACTGCATACGTTCCCGAAGTAATAAAAGCTTTTAAGCCAGCTTGGAAATCTGTTTTTGGAGATGGAACTGATTTAACAAGAATGTATGATAGAGAGGGATATTGGCTTCCTATAAGTGATGGGTATAGAACTCAAGCTGGAAGAAAACATTTAGATTACATGTATAAAAATGGAGAGTTAACAGCAGACCAATATTACACAGAAAATTTGCTAAGAAAAATGACAGACAAGCAAAGAAATACTTATTTAGATAAAACTTTAAAACCATTAATAGACAAAATAGGTAAGGTTGCTATTGTTTTTGATAGGGTAAACAAAATTGCTCCATACAATCAAATAAAGAAAATGGAAAAAGCTGGCATTATACCTAAAATGTCTGAAGATGAATTAAAAATTAAAATAATACAAGATTATGGATCTCCACCTTTTGCATTGCATGGAACGCTACATCCAATAACAAACAATTTAATTTTATTTAGTAACGCATTTACTCAAGGTTGGCGCAGAGATTTGTCTGTTATGAAAGATGATCCAATATCTGTATTGGGAAAACATGCTAAATATAACTTTGCCCCAAAAGCTTTGGAATTTGCAGCAAAAATTGGTTTTTTTGGAAGCACTTACGCTTTATGGTATGAAGGCGTTAAAGAATACGATCAGTTAAATTACCATAATATTGTTTTAGGGGTAACTTCTACTGGTAGAACTTATTATTTAAAATTGCCAATGGATGAAACAGCTAGATTTTTTACAGGATTGTTGTATAAAACTGGTGAGTACACAATAGGAAAATCTGATTTTGCTGACATTGTTTCTGTTTTTACAGAAAGCTTACCTGATGAAACACCTTCACTTGACATAATCACTAACGCATTTAAAGTTTTCTTAGGATCACAAAATCCTAGGGATAGTTACACTGGACAAACAATCATAGATCAAGACGTGTGGGATTCAAAAAACTTGAGAAGAAAAGCAAAAGAGTTTTTTAAATATCAATGGAACAATACTATTCCTGCTAGTATCTACAGGTTTAAATCTGATGATTTAGATGAACTGGCTTCTGAATTAGAAGAAATTTTAGGAATACCTATTGTTGGTTCGCAAATTAAAAACTTTTTAACAGTGGGTAATGATCCAAATTTAGTTTTAGCTAGAAAAGATTTAGATACACAAAGAATGGTAGAAGCTGGGAAAAGAGTTACTTACAAAGATGCTATATTTAAGTTAGTTGATCCAATGAACTCAGATCCATTTACAAAAGATGAGTTAATGGTTTTAGCGGAAAATCGCGATAACATAGGAAACAATCCTGTTGTAAAAAGATACCTTTCTAGGGCTTTAGGAGGATCTGATATTTTTGAATTTTTCCAAACAGCTGGTAGTAATAAAGAAGCGGTAATAATAGCTAACAGAATGTTAAATGAAGATCAATCAGTAAATGGTGATAATCCGCAAAACGTAATAGATTTACTTTTCGGCAAAGAAAAAGAAACTGAAAATGTACTTCAAAATAATATTGAATAGTGTATAATAGGAGCTGATATGACAATAACAACTACAACAATAAAGAACAGTTACTCAGGTAACGGTAGTAACACAGTGTTCGCATACACATACAAGATCCTTGCAGAAGGGGATATTGAAGTTATTGTGCGTTCAGCTAACGGAACTGAAACTGTTAAAACACTCACAACAGATTACACTGTATCAGGTGTAGGATCTGCTAGTGGTGGTAACGTTACATTTGTTACTGCTCCATTGTCAACAGAAACAGTTGTATTACGCAGAGAAACAACACAAACACAGAGCGTTGATCTTGTAGAAAACGATCCGTTTACAGCAGAAACTGTAGAAGGTGCATTTGATAGGGCTATTGTTATAGCGCAAGAACTACAAGAAGAAGTTAATAGATCTATAAAACTATCCAGAACAAACACTATGACTTCTACTGAATTTACAGTAGGATCAACAGAAAGAGCTAACAAAATATTAGCATTTGATGGTAATGGTGAAATAGCTGTTACACAAGAACTTGGCACTTATCAAGGAAACTGGGGATCAGCGACTGATTATAATGCCAGAGATCTAGTTAAAGATACATCAAACAATAATATTTATTTATGTAATACATCACATACATCATCAGGATCACAACCATTATCATCTAATACAGATAGTGCAAAATGGGATTTAATTGTAGATGCTGCTAGTGCTACATCAAGCGCAACTGCCGCAGCTTCTAGCGCAACAGCCGCTGCATCATCAGCCACTGCTGCTGCTACCTCCGCAACTAATGCTGCGACTTCAGAAAGCAACGCATCTACATCCGAAACAAATGCTAGTACATCAGCAACAAGCGCATCTACTTCTGCTACAGCAGCTGCCACATCAGAAAGTAATGCGTCTACAAGCGAAACAAACGCTGCTAGTTCAGCAACTGCCGCGGCTAGTTCAGCTACAGCGGCTGCAAGTTCTGCTACTGCTGCTGCGTCTAGCGCTACTGCTGCAGCTTTAAGTGAAACAAATGCGGCAACAAGTGAATCTAATGCTTCTACATCAGAAACTAATGCAGCAAGTTCTGCAAGTAGTGCGTCAACATCAGCTACAAACGCAGCTACAAGCGCTACATCAGCAAGTACATCTGCTACTAATGCAGCAACTTCTGAAACAAATGCGGCTACATCTGCTACTAGTGCTGCTACAAGCGCAACAGATGCCGCTGCTTCTTATGATAGTTTTGATGATAGATACTTAGGGCCAAAAGCTACTGCTCCTACTTTAGACAATGATGGGGATGCACTGCTAACAGGTGCGTTATATTTTGATACATCATCAAACGCTATGAAAGTTTATGGATCATCAGGATGGCAAAATGCAGGGTCTAGTGTTAATGGTACATCTGACAGATTCCAATATTCATTTAGTTCTTCAACAACAACAGTAACTGGTACAGATTCAAATGGTAATACGCTTGTTTATGATCCACCGTATGTGGATGTCTACCTTAACGGTATTAAAATGGTTAACGGAACGGATGTTACAATTACCAGTGGCAATAGTGTTGTTTTTGCTGTGGCTATCGGTACTTCTGGTACTGATACCGTTGATATTATTGCTTACGGCACTTTTAACGTGGCCACGATTGCTGCTTCAGCGATAACAAGTGGAACACTAGGATATGCAAGAGGTGGTACAGGACTAGGTGCGTTAGGTAGTGCTGATGAAGTATTACAAGTTAATGCTGGTGGTACTGCACTAGAGTATGGCAAGGTAGATACAGCTAACATAGCTGATGATGCTGTAACTTCTGCAAAGATTGCTGACAATAATGTAGGTGCGGCAGAGTTAAATGTATCAGGCAATGGTACAAGTGGACAGGTATTAGCTAGTGATGGAGATGGAACATTTAGTTGGGCAGATTCTGCATCACCATTTGCTTACACTACAGTTAGTGGCACAACACCATCATTAGATGTAGGTACTTATAATTTCTTTCATCAAGGTGCGTTGTCAGGTAATACAACAGTTTCTTTTACTAATGTCCCAACTGAAGCAAAATGGAATTATAGTTTCCAAGGTTCTGTTCTTACCAGTTATGATATTTCTGGTGTTACTGGTAGTACGACAGATTTAGGCACTACTTGGAAAGCTGTTAATGCTGGTAGTTTATATGATATTTTTGTAAAAGATGATGGTACTTCTTTTTATATAAATGAATATGGTGGGGCTACACCCGCTAATTGTGTTGTTCATCAGTTTGATATGACTACTCCTTATGTTTTGGGGACAGCAACTCATGTTAATACAAAAAGTTATGGTGGTAATCCAATTTACAACTATGGTGGTATTACTTTTTCTGATGATGGTAATCATTTTTATGCTATGGATGCTAATTCTAATGTTATTTATCAGCATGATATGACTACACCATGGGACATTAGCACTTCTTCTTATGCGTCTAAATCATTTTCTACATCAACTCAAACTGGCACTCTTGCAAGAGGTTTTTGTTTTGGTGATAGTGGCACAAAACTTTATGTTACAAGTTATAGCCCGGGAATTATATATCAATACAGTTTAAGTACAGCTTATGATATAAGCACAGCTTCTTATGCGAGTATATCTACTACTTTAGCTAATGTTGATGTATTTGATATACACTTGAGTAATGATGGAACAAATTTTCTTTATACTTCTGGTAGTTCTGGGTCTGCAACTATATATGAAGCTACTCTTTCTACTCCTTTTAATATTAGCACACAGTCAGCTACGGCTCAATCGCTTTCAATGCCTGCATCTTCACAGAGCTTTGGTGTTGCTGGAGATGGCACGAAATTGTATATACTTGCTGGTTTTATAGGTTCAAGTGCTACTAACGCATACGAATATACAATTGGTACTTTCCCAACAATAACTCTACCATCATCTGTTCAAAACACTACTACACAAGCAATAGATGCTGGTAGTCGTTTTACTTACGAGTTTTATACAGGTGATGGGGGAACAAACATTTACATTTCAAATGAAAATAAAGCAGGTTAATTATGATGATATTAAATATATTAGATGAAGGCACAGAGTACACTTCTAACAATACCATTGTTCCAAGACAATATAGGAATCAACTACTAGCTGAAACTGATTGGGCGGCAGGCAGTGATGTAACTATGTCTGATGCTATGAGAACATATCGTCAAGCGTTAAGAGATATACCACAACAAGCAGACTTCCCTAACAGATTCACTATGCCAGTAAAACCAGAATAGGAGCAACACATGACTAAAGCAAGAGATATAGCAGATGGTGTAGATACAGCCGATATAGCTGATGGTGCTATTAATACAGCTAAACTAGCTGATGGTTCTATCAGTACAGCTAAGATAGCAGATACTGCTATTACTGATGCTAAGATTTCTGGTATGTCATCTAGTAAACTAACTGGTGATTTACCTGCTATTAGTGGTGCGGCTCTTACAGGTATTAGTGCAGGACTGCCTGGTCCTAGAGCAGAAATATTTACATCATCTGGCACATTTACTGTACCATCAGGAGTAACTGCTTGTAAGGTTACTGTCGTTGGTGGTGGTGGAGGTGGAGGTGGTGCTTACCAAGCTGATAGAGCTGGTTGTGGCGGTGGCGGAGGTGGTACTGCCATTGAATGGATTACAGGATTAACAGCAGGTGATACTGTTTCAGTTACTATAGGTGCAGGAGGAACAGGTGGGGGTACAACTGCAGGTTCTCAAGATGGCAATAGTGGCGGTACTAGTTCTTTTGGCTCTTACTGTAGTGCAACAGGGGGTGAGGGAGGAGTAGGGAATATATATGGCACATCAGCCGTCAAAATTGATGGTGGGCTTGGTACTGGTGGTACATTTAATTATAGAGGTGGGGCAGGTGGTTCTTATGTCAGCGACCCAAGTGGTGGGCAAGGAGGAGCTGGTGGTGGTGGTGGCTCACCAACACAAATGGGGATTACTCCTATAGATATTGAGAAAGATAGTTACACATTTAGTTATTATAAATATGAAGAACAATATATACAAGGTCCTTATGGCGGCAGACCAGGTACTTGTACTTACGGACAAAATGCAAGTACCACAAAAGATGCTACAGGATATGGCTGTGGTGGTGGTGGAGAAGGTTATGATGGGTACAATACCCTATCAGATTTTGTTGGTGGAGATGGCTATCAAGGTATAGTAATAGTAGAATATTAGGAGTAATAAATGAAAAAAGCTTTAATATCACCTAGTGAAACACAATATGGTAATGAGGAACGAACACAAAGTGGCTATAGAATAGCTGAGGTAACTGATACAGAATTTCCTGTGGCAAGTCCAATGTTTTGGATTGATGTTGCAGATGATACAAAATCAGGTGTTAAATATTATGACCCATTAGACCAACAATTAAAAGATGTGTGGAAACCTTTATCAGAAGAACCAACAGAATAGGAGTAACAATGTTCAACATAATTAAAGAAGAAGAAATAGAAGGATTTAAATACGCAGTGTGGGAAGATTTCCACCCTTTTGATATATTTCCAAAGTAAATAAAATGAGTGATGAAAAAGTAACATTAGCAGTGATTGGTACAAAGATTGATCATCTTACAGAGAAAGTCTGTGAGAACCAAAAGCAGATTGACGAATTGAAAGAGCAAGTCAATATGGGCAGAGGTGCAATCAAACTTGTGTTCTGGTTAGGTGCTATTGTTAGTGCTTTATACACAGGCATAAGGCTATTCAAATGATT
>Ga0222716_10002969_pt1 | contig 13668 bp, 8 predicted proteins | sample C33_13DmetaG_FD_165044 | JGI IMG/M metagenome (GOLD analysis project Ga0222716, IMG submission 165044) | Estuarine water microbial communities from San Francisco Bay, California, United States - C33_13D | ecosystem: Environmental > Aquatic > Marine > Unclassified | place: USA: California... | reverse complement strand
TGAAAGAAGTTGATTTAGCCGAATCAAGTAAAAAACAAATCATATTTGCGACGTTTAGTCAAGCACACGAAGGTCTCGATATACCTTCACTCGATACGGTTATACTTGCGACCCCTAAGTCTGATATTGTACAATCGATTGGACGGATTATGCGTGAAACACACGGTAAAAAGAACAATCCACATATTTACGACATGTTCGATCAATGGTCTATTTGTCACGCCATGTATAATAAACGTCTCAAAGTGTACCGCCAAGGTGGTTTTAAAATACCAAAACAAAAATCCGAAGAACCTACCGATTTCACTAAAGGGAAATGCCTCATTTTACCCTAAAAATAATCACTTGTATTTGTAAGAATGCCGTGTTGTGATACGGGTCGTAATATACAAAAGTATAAAGGAGCCGCAGCATCCACACTCCAGGATGTTACCGATAATGGGAACACAACAACGGGTGATATAATAACAACATCTGGATTTTTTATAGGTGATGGTAGTTTACTTACGGGTATAGCTGGCGCAAGTTCCGCGTTTTCATTTCAAGATACATCCGATCGTGGTAATACAACATCAAATACAATCCAGTTTACAAACACAATTACATCTTTAACTACAAGTGGTAATGTAATAGTCACAGGTAACGTAACTGCGTCTAAATTTTATGGCGACGGTACAACGCTTACGGGTGTTGCTTTAAGTACAGACTTGGCAAGTAACTCAACGAGAATAGGAACTGTGAGTACAGATTTAGCAGATAATTCTACAAGAATAAGTACTGTGAGTACAGACTTGGCAAGTAACTCAACGAGAATAGGAACTGTGAGTACAGATTTAGCAGATAATTCTACAAGAATAAGTACTGTGAGTACAGATTTAGCGAGTAATTCGACGAGAATAGGAACTGTGAGTACAGATTTAGCGAGTAATTCGACGAGAATAGGAACTGTGAGTACGGACTTAGCAGATAATTCTACAAGAATAAGTACTGTGAGTACAGATTTAGCGAGTAATTCGACGAGAATAGGAACTGTGAGTACGGACTTAGCGAGTAATGTGTTACGAATTGGTACTTTGGAATCAGAAGTTCAACCCGTAAATAGAGGTGGGACTAATATAACATCGTATGGCATTGGAGACATGTTATATGCGAGCGCTTCGTCAACTTTGTCAAAACTCACACCTTCGACGACTGGGTATTTTCTACGAACAAATGGTACCGGTAACGCACCTACATGGGAAAATGTTGCCGATATAGGTTCGTCGACACCGGCAAATTTATACACGGATGATTATATAACCGGCGGTCCATGGAGTGGTTTAACTGATGCAAATATTAGAGTTTTAGGAAACGTTTCAAATTTATCGAACCAACTCGTAGCACGTGATGATAAAGGTGATATATTTGTTTCAAATGTAAACGCGATAAAGATATATGGTGATGGTACATCACTCACGGGTGTCGCTTTAGGTACAGACTTGACAGATAATTCTACAAGAATAAATACTGTGAGTACAGATTTAGCAGATAATTCTACAAGAATAAATACTGTGAGTACAGACTTGGCAGATAATTCTACAAGAATAAGTACTGTGAGTACAGACTTGGCAGATAATTCTACAAGAATAAGTACTGTGAGTACAGATTTAGCAGATAATTCTACAAGAATAAGTACTGTGAGTACAGACTTGGCAGATAATTCTACAAGAATAAATACTGTGAGTACAGACTTGGCAGATAATTCTACAAGAATAAATACTGTGAGTACAGACTTGGCGAGTAATTCGACGAGAATCACGAACTTACAAAATTCAACCATAATAAGTAATAGTTCGGGTATAACAGATGCATTTGAAACGGGTGATTTGATATATGCATCTGGTCAGAATACACTTTCAAATTTAAGTATAGGTTCTACTAATGACGTACTTACAGTTTCTGGTGGTATTCCAACGTGGGTTACCCCCAGTGGAGGAGGAGGAGGAGGGGGTTATTGGACACAGAACGGTAGCATTATATACTATAATAGTGGTAATGTTGGTATAAATACTAGTACACCCCAGTATAAATTGGATGTTACGGGTGATATACGCACTACATCAGAAAATGGTTTTAGAGGAAATGGGCATAATATAACTGGTATTAATGTTACAAGTGAAAGAGGTAATACAATTATAAATTTTGGACAACAGTCAAGTCATATACAATCCGCAAACGGGGACCCGGAATAATTTTTAATTTTTTAATTCGTTTATTATATTAGTAAAATGGCTACACAGGAATTAGTTATCCAACTTAATCCAGAACATTATGATAATTTAACAGATGCAAACGCTGTTGGTACAACTAATTTTGGTAAATCTTCGTGTCAAAATAATACGGGTACAGTTTTTGCGGTCGGTTCAGATGATAATGTTGTAATTTATACAAGTAATTCTTACGCAACTAAATACGCAACGTCTATTCCAAATCCAGGAAACTCAAATAGTTTATTTGGATTTAAAATAGCCATGGATTCACCAGGGGATACTATTATAATTGGTGCACCGGGAGATAATAGAGTTTATGTATTTGATGCACAAAATCAAGCTAGAACGTCATGGACTCAGCGTTCATCCGGGTGGAGTGGTAATAGTTATCTAGGAACTAGTAGTTCCGTAAATTATGGTGCAGATGTAGACGTGGCAGGTGATGATGATTCGTTATTTGTTGTTGGTAGACCTGGTGATCATAAAATCGAGTTATGGTCTTGGCCAAATGGGTCTTCGGCAACACTTTTAAAAACTATAACAAAATCATCCAACTTCGGGTTTTCGTGTAAACTTTCGGCAGATGGTCAAGTTGTTATAGCCGGTGGTCCGGGTAATTATTACCCTTCGGGTACAAGTAATGCTTATGGTAATGGTATAGCACACGTATACGTAAAAGATCCTTCAAGCGCGACTACGTGGACAGAAAGAACACTTCCATTCGATTATACGGATTGTCCTACCTATGTAGAATATATTGATATGGCAACTACAACTATAAAAAGTGTTACTGATACTAACGCGTTAGATGGTGGTACTAAAACACACGTTAATCCAGCTTTTGGGTTTAGTGTAGCTATAAACAAAGACGGTACTTTTATAGCAGTTTCTGCACCTAACAGAAAATGTTTTTTTTCAGCTGAGTGGATAAATGGTACATCATCTTATAACTGGTTAACAGGTAAACCAATTACAGGTGATATTGATGAATTTGGCAGTTTTTTATTTATGCAATACGACGGAACGCGTATAGTTACAGGGAACACAAGTGTAGAGGATAAAATGTATTGGAATGCTCAAAATTCTAATTGGGAAAATGTGATGGGTTTTTCGAAGAGTTACTGTGTATTAGATTGGAATGGTATTTATTACACAAATTATAGCGAATCATTCAATCTATACTCGTTCGGTAAAATACCTACATCTATATCAAAAAACGGTGAATTTTGTTTATTTTCTGCAAATTATAATAATGGAAGTTTTATAGGTAATGAGGCTAGAGTAACGGGTAGTAATAGAACCTTATATAGTGGGAATACGGTTTTTTCGTTTACAAGATTCGCACCTACAATAAAAATTTTAGGGACAACGACGATAGGTGGTGATTTAAAAGTACGTTTTTTGAGTGTAGGTGGTGATAAATCATATTTATCAAGTAATACCAATGCGGGTTTCGTTCCCGGATATATAAATTTTGAGAATACTAGAGATGAACATTCTATTTTTAGGTCACAAATCATAAATACATCACAATATACTGGTGATGATAATTTATCCGAACTCTTACTGTTTAAATCTGGACACGTTCGAGGTCTCAATTCCAGAGGTCCTGATAGAATACGTCTTAAATCGCCAAGTATTATTTTAGAAGGTATGACATGTGAAAATCATCCAATGTATACTTCCCCTGATCAAATTGGACAAGTAGCTGAATCATGGTCTAAATTTCTTAAAGAAGCTTCCGCGGTTTATTCTCGTTTGACTTTAACGGGTATAGGTAATGTAGGTATAGGTATACCTGAATATGCAGATCATATCATCAAGGAAAATTGGAATTTAGGGGATACTTCTGACAAGACCTCTCCCATTTTTCATAAACAAAATGAAAATGCAAATGCACAAGCACCACCTCTCATAAACCATAGACTGGTTATAGATGGTACACAGAGTATACAAAACGGTAAACTTTACATAAACAATCCAACATCTTCAAATCTAATTACAGATGGTATGGCGACTTGTTATAATACCATGACGAGTGCTTGTATTCAAAATACAAATACTACAAATATACCTTACGTAATATGTGATAGTAAGAAACGTAACCCCCTTTGGAGTGATGAAGATGGGTATAACAACTATTATGACCGAATGAGATTATACAATACGGTTACATACGATGATGTAAATAAAGGGTTATATTTTGGAACGAGTACATCGTATGCAGCTGGGTGGACCCAAAGTACACGTGATACCATTACAGGGACTGCTACGACCGTTTTATCGGGTGTATATACAATCTCGTATTGGTTTATGTTAAAAGATTATGCACAAAATACATTTGGGTCAAATGGAAAATTAATATTCACTTCTTATCACTATACATCGCTTGGATATGGTCATAAAATTACAGATACAGGATTCAAAGTTCAGTATACAATGGGTACCTCAAACCCTACTTACACAACCGCGGTATCTGACTATACTGTAAATTATACGTTTAATCAAAATGTATGGTACCACGTATGTGTTAAAGTAGATAATACAGCTGGAAATGGCGCCAATGAAGGTACAGCGACTACACAATTATGGATAAACGGTGTATCGCAATCTTTAACCGCAAACGAGACAGATAGAGATATGAACGGGAGATTCCCAGGAATATGTTGGTTTGGGGTAGTTAATCAAGCATCATCTGGTACATATGGACACACTTTAGGTGGTGATGGTATGTATGGTCACCTTATTGGTAATGTTAAAATTTATATCGCACACGATGGTACGGATTACGAGGAAAGGGTAGCTATACCAGACTATAACACTGGTCCTGATTTTTATAACGAAGGACCACCCAATGAAGGAGTATCAATATCAGGTGGTGTGAATATATCAGGTGGTTTACGTGCAAATGGTTCTACAGGCTCGAGTGGACAAGTACTCACATCGAGTGGTGGGGGTGTAATGTCTTGGACAACCGTAAGTGGTGGTGATATTGCCGATTACATTACACATACAGGTAATCCAGATGCAAAGTTTGGGTTTCCAACAACTGATACGTTTACAATTACACTAGCTAATATCGAAAGATTCAGAATTAATTCGAGTGGTGAGGCAATGTTCGGTAGCTCTTCCGGGCAGACCATGGGTACGGGACATAAAATGACCATAGTTAGTGGTTCGACTGGAAGCAGTAGTAGTAGTTACGCAGATTTAGTCATAACAAATCGAAATGAAAACAATAAAGCGAGAATACTTTTAGGTACACCGTATAATCAAGACGCAACTTCTGCTTTTAAAGCAGCTATAATAGCCGAAGGTATTGGTAGTTCTAGTCGTTGTAATTTACACTTTTGTTTGGAAAATTCAACTGATAATGCGGCGAATGCAGATATAACTGACTCTAAAATGGTAATAAAATATGACACAGGGAATGTTGGTATTGGTACAACTACACCAGGTGCTTTTCTAGATGTAAATGGGACGAGTGCAGTTAACTCGTATAGTAGCGCTGTACGACGTTTTTTTAATTATGCTGGTTCAAATTTCACTAGTTCGGTGGGCGGTTGGAGTGGTTTTAGTATACGTGCATCACATTCTATAGGTACGAGTGGATATTTCGTCGCGCATGGTGGTACTTGGCAAGCTTCAGATTCGAGAATAAAAACAAATATAAATGATGTTACCGACGCATCCGCTTTAGAAAAATTACGTCTCTTAGAACCAAAAACGTATACATATATAGATACTAACGAACAAGGTGATACTACAGTTTATGGATTTATTGCACAGGAAGTTTCTAACGTGTTTCCTGAAGCAGTTAAAATTTCTGAAAATGTAATTCCAAATATATACGAACTCTCTAACGTATCTGATTCGAATGTTATAACGTTTACGAACTTCAACACGTCCGATCTATTAACATCTAACGTAACATCTAAAATACATGTTAAAACTATATACGATAAAGTTGAAAGACTTACATTAGACGAGGTTATAGATGCAAAATCAATTCGCGTTAAGGAAGATTTAACAAATATGATTGGTTCGGTAGATGATACCGGAAATGTCGTTTCGGGTAATCAGGTTTTTGTTATGGGACAGGAAGTTGATAATTTTAATATACTAAAGAAAGAATACATATTCACTATAGCGACGGCCGCTTTACAGGAAGTTGATAGACAATTACAAGCTGAAAAAACAAAAGTTGTGACGTTAGAAACACAAGTCGCCGATCTAATAGCACGCGTTACCGCACTCGAAAACAATTAATTTTTTTTACCATGCTGGAAAATGTCAGAATGGTAGAAAGTTTTGTTTACTTACTTTCGTGATGGGAGCGTGTCCATGATTGCTAAGGCGATAACACCCGCAATAAAGAACAAAACAACATAATTACACTCCGTATCTTCTCCTCTACCAGTAGAATTTTTAACTTTCTCCTGGACTGGGACTGATACTTCTCGTGAAGGTCTCGGTCTTTCAATAGGATCTTCGTCTAATGGACAATACCCTATCATATACTATATTTTACAAATTAATTTCGACTGATTTTTTCTTTCGACCACGTTTAGCCTTGGTCTGGGTAACTTTAACTTCACGCAATTCTCCGTCACCCCCTTCAACGTCACCTGGTGTTGGTGCCTCAGCAATATCCGAAATATCGTCGTCGTCATCATCGTCTACGATAATTTGTTCCTGCGCTGGAATACTCGTCGTGTTCATGGGTGGTGTTGGTGGCATCATAATGTTACCCATGAGACTGGAAATATCAAACCCTGGACCTTGCATTTCGTGTTTACCATCACTTGAAGGTTCGGAACCTTGTTGTGATTTTGGTACTGTATTTTGTACCGCGGACATCATATTTTGAACCAACCCTGGATTCTGTTTAATCACATCATTCATGTTTGGCATGACCGATTTGAACATACTATTCGTCAAATGGAACATCATCGCTGACCCACCCAGCATCATAATAAGTTTGATTTCTGGGGCGACGTGCATTTTAGTTCTATACTTGACGTATAACTCCTCAAAAACTTCGTCATAATCGTCAACATTTTCCATAACGTTTTCAGACCACCCTTCAAGTTGGATCTCGAATGGGTTATACTTCTTATTCATAAACTCAAGGCCTGTCGTACACGCGATAAGCATACGTCTCGCAAATTTAACCGATTTGTCTACATCTATACTATATGTTATTCGCTTTACTTCGTTTCTAAGTTCGTCTATAGGGGAATAGGCATTCAAGCGCTTGTTCACAGTAAACCCCTTTTTTTCCAATCGCCCAAGTTTATTAACAAGATCCGCTTTCTCTTCATCAATTGTCTTAAAGCCAGGTGATGGTTTTTCTTCCTCTTCTTCCATCATATATCCACCACCTCCACCATACTCCATTTCGGGTTCGTCGTCGTATTCGTGATAATCAAGAGGTGCCTCTGGTGGAGGTACAGATGGTTGTGCTTGTTTATTTGGGTTCGCAAACGAATCAATATCTTCCTGGAAAATTTGTGGTTGTGGTGCTGTAAATTGTGTTTTCATTTGTGAAATTTGTTTTTTTACAGGCTGACGTCGAGGAATATCAATTTCAATTTCGTTCATCAGGGCCTGTTCACTATCATCAAGTTTCATGACATTCGTATTTTTACGATCAAGAATAATTTCACCGTCCATTACTATTACTCTTTATATTGAAACTATTCTATTCTCTTTAACGCACTTTATAAAAAATGTTGTTTCAATATAAATGAAACTTAACGCCACCAACAGAAACACGATCAAAGCTATCGTCATCATCATCGCAGTATTGTGTGTTCTCGCAATGTTACGTACCAGCGGATACCAGGGTAAAGAGGTCGAAATCGAAACCGTCAATACGGGTTCGCTCTTCGATATCCCATCGACCGAAGAATGTTTGGGTAATGCCTACTACTCCGACAGTAAAGGTGGTGTGTGTGACGGACAAAAACTTGTTCGGGAACAAGCGAGCTATAAGATGAAGTAAAATCTCCAGTATATATAAATGGCTTTAGTGACGAGTCAATCCACTTTACCCGATTTCGAATACGAGTATCATACGATTACCGTTGACACTATAGGTCAAGTAAGTAAAAATACATTTACTGTACATCTTCAGGAAACACTTGAAAATATCGTTCAGGTAAGACTTAACGCTGCACAAATTACAACAACGGGTTCAAATGTATGTTACATATCTATAAACGAACTCAATACAAATTATACACAACGAACATCAAATATTTATGGGTACGAAGGTCAACCATCTTTATCAAAAGTAAATAATTCGTTTGGGAGTTTGATTAGTGGAAATGGTGCAGCTTCGGAGATCATTTTCAAAGACAATTACCCAGTCGTACAACAATATTCGACACCTATACGAAAAATAGATAGATTAACAATTAGTTTATTAAATCAAGACGGTATTACTATATCGGGTACCGACGATAACTTTTTTATTTTTAGATTTATATGTAAACAAAAAAATTTACCATTCCAGGGGGGTAGTAAATAACGCATATTTTTAACCTTTTCTTATTATAAATGTCATCTGGTATTGTTCAACTTATAGCAATTGGTGCTCAAGACGAATACATTATGGGCGAACCAGAAATATCTTTTTTTACGTCAACGTTTAAACGACATTCTAACTTTTCACAATCCGTTGAAAAACAAACTATTCAGGGAGGTGTGAAAGCGAATTCTATGTCATCTATTCGTTTTGATCGAACAGGTGATATGTTAGGGTATACATACCTAACAATTGATAATAATACACAGGCACTCGATATTCAAAGGTGGGACACGCTTATAGACAAAGTTGAGCTTCTCATTGGTGGTCAGGTTATTGATACACAAGATGCCATTTTCACCGAAAAAATAGCAATCGATACGTTTGCAACAAACGTTTCAAAAAGTGCAAATGGTACACACCCAGGTATAAGTGCACGTTCCTATTTCTATCCATTTAGATTCTTCTTTTGTGAGGGTGCACAGTGTGCTTTACCCATAGTCGCTTTACATTACCATAACGTCGAATTACGTATACATTGGGGACCGAATGCAGGTAACTATAATTTCGAGTGTTATTCAAACTATTATTACCTCGATAACGAAGAACGTGGTAACCTTGTTTCGCGTAACCATAATTTAATTATTACACAAGTTCAAAAAAGTATTCCATCAAATGAACTTTCTCAAGAATTGACGTTTAATCATCCAGTCAAGTATCTCGCATCCTCAGATACAACCACCGAAGGAGCATTAACATCAACCACTAATAAAATTAAAATTGAAATAAACGGTTTAGATATAGGTAATTTCAAGTGGGCGAAACCACACTTCATAGACGTTATGAACTATTACCACACAAACTTTGTTACGTCACCCGATTTTTTCTTATATTGTTTTTGCTTATCGACGAGTTCGCTCCAGCCGACAGGAACACTCAATTTTAGTCGATTAGATTCTGCAAAGATAGTCAGTCAAACCATGATAATTAGTGATCCTATATACGCAGTCAACTACAATATACTTCGTATTGAAAATGGTATGGCTGGTCTTATTTACGCAAATTAAAATACATACTTATATTAAATGGTTAAAAACATACCGACCATCGAGCGATCTACCAAAATCCGGTTTGGTAAATACGCTACGGATGACCAGGCTGAAAACACGATCGTGTTCAATGCTTCTAATACTGCTATAGATGCAAGTACCGCGGGAACAATGTACATGTCACCTTTACGTATAGCTGAATTAGCGGGCGCTACTTTCATTGGATACAGCTCATCAACAAAAGAAGTTGTTGATACGGGTGTAGCAACATCCCTTTTAGGGGGTGTTACTTTAGATAGTGCGGCTCTCCAAGGTAATGTTGTTTCAAATTCTATACCACATTTTGCTAATGTGACAACCGCGTTTACAACCGGTCATGGTTCAAACGTTGGTATTTCGAATACTGCACCTACACACATGTTATCAGTCGGTGATAAGATTTTCATGTCCAATACAGGTGGAGAAGCCATAAAAGTTGAAGGTAATATACGCGCCCAACGATTTTTTGGTGGTACGGCTGTTGCAATTAGTGATAGTGCAACGAACAAAATTCAGGTTTCGGGTAAAATAAAAACGTCGTCAATTGAGACCACTGATCATATAGCAGTAAGTAATAACCAAACCATAACGAAACTCGTATCTGTGGGATCACATACATTCATTAACACACCATCAGTGTCTGAAAGTGCTATAACAACGTCTGGTAACGTAACCGCCGCATTTTATAAGGGGGATGCAGGGTTATTGTCAAATGTAATCCATACTGGAACACTCCCAATATCAAAAGGTGGGACGGGTCAAACAACTGCTGTAGCGGCAGCTTCTGCACTTGGTCTCGGGACTGAGGATTCTCCATCATTTATTACCGTGAATGCAAATGTTATCGGTAATAATGTAGATGTGATTACTTTGAATGGTAACGTCGTTGGTAATAATGTAGACGTGATTACACTTTATGGCAATGTCATTGCAGATAATGTATACGTAACAAATAATATAGAAACAACGTCCGGGTTCTTTAAAGGTAACGGTGGTATTCTCTCGAACGTCACTCTTCAACAAGTTACGGATGCGGGTAATACGACATCAAATACGGTTCAGTTTACGAACGCACACACGGCGTTTACGACCGATCTTACGTCTAATGTAGGTGTTAAACTCAACCAATTAGCAAATGTAACACTGGAAACCGATATAACTTTAGCAAATGAACAAATACTCGTTTACGATGGATCAAACTGGACGAACCAAAATTTAAATCATACATTTTTACGTGTTAAAGCTGAAGAAGTTATTCAAAAAGGTAACGTCGTATATGTAACTTCTTCAACGGGTAATGACACGTTAAATATTAGAAAAGCAAGTGCTACTAATAGTTCAACCATGCCTGCTATAGGCGTAGCTTATCAAGACTTAGCCGATGAGGGTGAAGGTTTAATTGTTTCATTTGGGCGTGCAGATAGTATGGTACTCGACGGGTTTGATGAAGGTGAAACTGTATATGTAAGTAATATTGGTTTTGGTTTGGTTTCAAATGTTAAACCACTTGCATCAACCGATCTCATACAAAATGTTGGTATAGTTATTAAGCCACATAAATCTTCCGGTGTTATTTCCGTCACGGGTGTTGGTCGTTCGAACGATATTCCAAATGCACAAGTTGTCACTGATCAACCCTCTTACGTTTACGTGAACAGTTCGGGTAATGAACTCAAAAAGATAGACCCTACAATTCTAAATGCAAATAACCAAACTTTGGATATGGTTACGTCGTGGAGTAACTCTACTACAAACACTATCGCATCAACAAACACAACAACCGGTTTCATATCATCGGGTAACGTTCACGTTGGAAGTAATATTTTTGTTTCCGGTATAAAAGATCCTTCGGATTCCGGTCTTAGTTACATACCCATGATTGAAAAGGGGACGGGTAAACTTATTCGTTCACCCGCATACGTAGATAATGACGATACATACATTATAAACGCAGCAAATGCTGAGTTTACGGGTAACTTATCGTTTACCGGTAACACATACGTTTTCGAGTCAAATACGGTAATTATTAACGATCGTATCTTAGGTATTGCGAATAACAATACATCGCATACACTCGATGTTGGTATAATCATGGAACACCCGGGACACAACATTGCATTTATACACCACGGCGCACCAGTTGAAGGTGACCCACACGAACACGAAATGGTACTTGGATATACACAAAACACGGTATCGGATAATCATGTTCTTGATGACGCAAATATCATAACGTTCCGTGTTCTTGGTAATATTATCGTACAAAACAACTTAACACTCACGTCCGGTGATTTAACGGCTATTACTGTAAACAGTAACGTCGTAGGGGATAATGTAAGTGTAATTACTTTGAATGGTAACGTTGTTGGTAATAATGTAGATGTGATTACTTTGAATGGTAATGTCTCGGGGGATAATGTAAGTGTAATTACTTTGAATGGTAACGTTGTTGGTAATAATGTAGATGTGATTACTTTGAATGGTAATGTCTCGGGGGATAATGTAAGTGCGATTACACTTTATGGTAATGTCTCGGGGGATAATGTAAGTGTGATTACTTTGAATGGTAATGTTGTTGGTAATAATGTAGATGTGATTACTTTAAATGGTAACGTTATCGGTAATAATGTAGATGTGATTACCTTGAATGGTAACGTTATTGGTAATAATGTAGACGTGATTACTTTGAATGGTAATGTTATTGGTAATAATGTAGACGTGATTACTTTGAATGGTAATGTCATTTCCGATAATATAGTCACAACAACCATAGAACTAGGTCACGCTTCGGATACAACATTGGCTCGTTCGGGTGCAGGTGTTGTAACGATTGCAGGTTCAGAAGTACGAACGGGAACAGTTGCAATTGCAGACGGGGGTACAGGTCAAACAACTGCTGTAGCGGCAGCTTCTGCACTCGGTCTCGGGACTGAGGATTCTCCATCATTTGTTACCGTGAATGCAAATGTTAATGCAGGTAATGTAACTTCAGGTAGTATAAAACTTACGGATCCAGGAATAGTAGGAACATTCAGTACAGATACAATAACAATAAATGCAGAAAACAGGACATATGGTACTGCACCACTTGTAGTTGCTACAGGTGATATAGATAGTCTTGTCCTCATTAATTTAATAGATGGAGCTCAAGTTGTTGTACCCATTCTTGCAAGTGGAGGAGACCGAGTAATTTCCAAAGATCTTACAAATGTAAACTTTACTGTCATAACAGAAGATGTTTCCATCACACAAGATAAACATGGTCTCATGACTTTATCAAATATCGCAGGAAATGTTTATATGAACACCGTTGCATTTTCATAAGTTTAAAAAATAAAACCTTAGTATAATATAAAAATATGTCTGGAGGTATTGCTCAACTCGTTGCCGTGGGTGCTCAAGATGCTCATCTCGTCGGCCAGCCTGAAGTTTCATTTTTCAGGTCCAACTATAAACGTCACACAAATTTCGCCCAAACTGTCGAGAGACAGGTTATCCAGGGCAACCCATTCGCGGGTGGTATGTCGACCGTCAGGTTTGAAAGAAAAGGCGACATGGTCGGGTATGTCTATATCGCCCCAAATGATGGTACTAAAGCAGTTACATTTTCACCAGCCGATTGGGTCAACGCGATTTCCAAAGTTGAACTTCTCATTGGTGGACAAGTCATTGACGAACAGACATCTACATTCTCTCAATACATTGCGCCATCTATATTAGCACAAAACTTAACTAAATCTACTTCTGGATTTGGGGAAGTAGCTGAAAGTAAGTTTTACCCACTCAGGTTTTCGTTTTG
>Ga0222716_10002965_pt1 | contig 13687 bp, 17 predicted proteins | sample C33_13DmetaG_FD_165044 | JGI IMG/M metagenome (GOLD analysis project Ga0222716, IMG submission 165044) | Estuarine water microbial communities from San Francisco Bay, California, United States - C33_13D | ecosystem: Environmental > Aquatic > Marine > Unclassified | place: USA: California... | reverse complement strand
GGGTAGTTAAAGTCTTCGTCTTTAATACTAGAAAGAAATTCTAGTCCTTTAGCGTAATCGCAGTAAAGCTCTTGGTTTTTTTCTAGTGATATATCAATCATTGTATAGACTCCACGATCATTTCTCCATTTCTTTGAGTTGATTCATAAATTATATTCCAGTTTCCTGATTCCTTTATTTCTTTCAAAATCATATTTGTTTTAGAGGTAGAAGTATCATCTATCGCGATAATCTTTGCTGTTTCTTTGAAAAGATCCCACTCTAGTGAAGTCGAAAAATGACCACCATCCAAACATAGCACATCTACCTTATCTTCTATAGTTATCTTTGGTGCATTTTTGATATCTTGGTTGTAGTCGTAAGTTTCTTTTGTATACCCAGAGTCTGTCACATAATTTTTATCTAGCTTGTTGTAGGACACTAGCGTTCCATGCCTTAAATCAAATTTAGCCGGATCTATGCTGTGTACTTCAAAAAATTTGTTCCAGTATTTTTTTGTTATCTCATAGAATTTGAGGTTAGATTCGAGCGATATTAACTTAGTATCATCTCTGAGGATAATTCCATCTAGCAAGCATTTTGTGCTGCCTAGCCCACACCAAGTACCAACTTCTAGAAAAGTCTTGTATCTACTATCCGATGCTAAATTATTTAACTGTTTTCCAAAATCCGTGTTCATTTTAATTTGCCCGCAAGCAAAGCTTGGCCTGCCCGGATCAGCGTTTGAAATAGCTGAGTAAGGAAGTATTTGCGGGTCTCCGTCCACATAGGACATGGACTGTTGTAAGTTATTCATTTATAATATCCACAGCCTTATCTAAGAAAATATTAATCATTCAATATAACTCCGTATAATTTTTCATCTTTAAAGTTTCTCCCCTTTTTTAGAAGGTCGAAAACTTCTCTATCTCTTGGCCTATCCATATCATCTACGAAAATAATTTTAGAAAAATCGAGTTTTGAATTTATAATTTTTAATCGGTCTCCAGATGCTGGGCCATCAATTAAAATAGCATCATAGGACTTTTCCTTTATGAAATCATTAACAATTTCAATGTCGTACCATCCCTCTTTTAGGGGCGCATGACAATAGTTATTGTGATGTAGATTTAAGTAATTAAGGTTTTGCTCTATAGATATCATTTTATATCCGGATTTGATTAATTCTAAAGTTCCCCCTCCGCTCCCAAGCTCTAGTATGGTAGAATTAGGGGGTAAATGATTTTTGATAAAAGACAAAAAGTTTTTTGATATTTCGAATCCTCCGTGAGTCATATTGGTATGATATTAACTAAAATAAGATTTGTCTAATATTTTTGGAATTATCTATTAATAATGGAAATTGTAGTTTTAAACGAGCCATCTATTGAACAATTTCTCTCAAACCAATCAATGCAATTACGTGACATCCTTTCCCAATCTGATTGGGTCGCTGTTTTTATTTTATCCATGGCTGCTTCTGGACTCTTTCCGCAAATATAGTGCTCGCCTTCAATTAAAGGCTCTGGGTATTCGGTAAAAACCCCTTCGGTAAAAACTGGCACGGTACCCATACCCATTAATTCTATATCTCTAAGGCATTTTGGGCCAACGCCACGCAAGCATAGACCATAACGCATAACAGAAAGGGCTTCAAGGTACTTTTCGTGATCTATTTTATTATGTTGATAATAAAACAAATCACACCGACGAGACCAAGAGCTATAAAGGTTGTGGCGAAAATGATTAGTTGGGGTGCCAATAAAGCCTAAAAGAATAGATCTAGATTCGTAAGAAGTTCTTAGAGTGGGCTTAATGGATTCGTAAAGTTTTGACCTCCAAGGCCAAAAGATCCATTTTTTGTTTTTTGGACCTTCTTTATAGGTATTCCCAAAAAGACATATGTTGTAATCGTGACGAAGCCTGTCCAAAATCGGAAAATCATAAAGCAAAATATCTCCCGTTTCATTGACCCAGCATTTAGCTTCAGGAGAGTCTGGGTCCTCCCTGTATTCGTTGCTACGAGAGGTCGGACCCGCGATGACTTCGCAATACTTGCGTTCTCCCCAAGCATCTAAAAGCTCCCGAAAAGAAGAGCCATCATGGCCTCCTATTGATGGTTTAATGATTTTCATTTATAACACGCTTTAAATTAATGAAGTTTAGATAGAAGGGCTTTCCATTTTTCATATATAATATCTTTGTTTGAAGAGTTTTTGAATTTGTTTTCTATCTTAAAGTCTGAGTTAAAATGATGGCATTTTATAGTTCCATTATAAAAATCAGAATACTTTAGCCAGCTTTCATTTAAAAAGTTTGAAGGATTTCGGTCTGGCAGGTTATTCGGAAAAACAATTTCGGAAAATAATTGAACCCCGGAATTAATTAAATTCAACGCGAAATCTAATGATGGGAAATTTAATGGAACGCCGGCTTGGTATTGCTCGAAAATAGACATGGTAGATACGTTATACGGTAGATGTATTATGCTGTCGTATGAATATAGATCTCCCCAAGTGTACCTTCCTAATTCGTTTTGGTGTATAATTTGTTCGCTTCTTTGGATGTTAACTTTACTAAAAAGAACTGACTGGTCTCGAATTGGATTATACTTTGCATTCGTGTAATTGCATAAACTTGGTATCCATTCCCACTCCGAACCAAGGAAGTGTTCACAATATTTTTTATCAAACTCATTATTAGCTATCCGAATTATATTCGGATCATTAACTAAAGAATCTTCTAGCCATTTTAATCTAGCGGGATCATTGGTGAAAGGGTGGTCATATCTAGTAGCAGAAACAACAATTATTGGCTTATTGAATTTCTGAAATAATTTTAAGAAACATGGTGGGTATGCGCAAATGAATGCGTCGTATTTATCTAGGTCTTTTTTGTGGAAATCAAAAAAATCTTCAACCATTTTTTCGTTTAAACTAGTCCAGTTTCTGGTGTTAATTACTGGAGACTTAAACTCTTCGAAACCAAAAACCCATCTATGCCCAGACAAGGAATAATGATCTACGGAATGACCACTTAACTCAAAGATATCCTTAAGATCAGATATTACGGATACATGACAATCTATATTAAAAAATTTCAATTAGATTTATTTAAGTGAGAATTTAATGCATCAAGATGAGATTGATCATAGGCATCATTCTCATCAAAAACTTGACCGACGAACTGATTCTCTTCTCTTGTGTTCGGGAAGTCGATACCAGTAAAAAAGGGGTCGTGCACCATTATATGCTCAAGAGGGACTTGTCCAATTATTGCATCAAAAAATCTGTAATCAGTTCCGTAATTATCGGTCTGAGCGAAACGAGCGCACAAATCTTTCATATTATCTAGGATACCTTTTTTGACGCCAAACATTCCGCCAAGAACATTAAATCCGTGATGTGGGTGATCACGCATGATATGAAAAAGTTTTTCACTATTCATAAATTCATAAACAGCGTCGGCTTCTCTTTGGTTTAAGCGACTATCACAATCTCTAGAGAGCATTACAGAGACATCTTCTTCTGAAATAGGCTCAAACCTCCAAAACATTCCAGTCCAATTAGCCGCGCGATCTTCAATGACCACTTCAGTACCATCGGCGGATTCAAGGGATTCAATATATTCGTTTGGAACGTCCTTATGAACGTGGAACCTGCAGACCCAATCAGGGTAGTATTTTTCTCTTAATTCTGAATTCTTAATTGCCCCAACGCAATATTTTGGATTGTCGCCCCAAAGTGAGAATGATATAATTTTTTTCATATGTAAGATGGTATATATTGATTTCTGACTTGATTAACTTCGCGAATAGCCTTTTGCAATGTTTTTGATCCAGAAGAAACACCTTCTGGGTTTCTATAATACAAGCCGAGGACTTGATCTATTTTTTTCATTTTAGACCCACCCTTGGCAGCTCTAAGCCACATCTCGTAATCCGCTGCGGACATGAGGGATTCATTGAAAAAACCAAAATTTTCATGTAAGCTTTTTCTCCACATAGGTTGGCAGTGGGGGGAGTTTACTGACATAAGAGATTCAAAGCAAAAATCTAAGCACGGAAACTCCATTGTGGCTGAATTATCCTCGAAACTTTCGTTAGGCTTATCTGTCTCTAGGGTTCTGTAGTATACTAAATCGATATCTGGATTTGATAAAAGTTTATCTCGTTGTATTTCTATTGCCTGTTTAGATCTTCTATCATCCAGATTCGTGTTTGTTACAAAAGTACCTGTTGAATTCTTTATCCCTAAATTCCAGCATCCATAAACTCCGGGGTCAGAAGATAAACCAAAATCAGAAAAGTGAAAATATTTTATATTTGAATATTTATCTAAGTATCCTTGGATAAAGTGCTTCTCATTTTCTTCATTAGCATCAATAATAACCAACTCAGAATCCGAGAATATAGTCTGAGATATCATGTTATCCATGAATCCCTCGATGTAATCCGCGCAGTTAAACATGGACGTAATCATTGAGACTTTCCCTTGTGCCATAAATAATATTATCACATCTAAAGGATTAAGTCAATAAAAATTTCGCGCGATTTTTATATTATTATTGACATATATGAAATATATAGTATAATATGATCATATAGTTCTTTATATTTCATATCTAATAATATTATATACTATATATATTATTTAATTATTATTATTACGTTAGTAATACAGTACAACTTTTTATGAAAAATTTAGGTTGACTTTTTGTATGTTATATGATATGATCTATCTCATGGTTAGAAAAAAGTCAAATAAGAAAAAGTTTTTTTATATTCAATGCGGAGACTGGGACGGAGTAACGGCAGCGAAAAGTTCAAGAGAGGCTTGCGTTCAAGTGACTTCTCAAGCTTTAGAGCTTTTTAAAGAAAAAGCTCGATTCTCAAAAGTTATGTTGTGCGTTGATGCGACAAATCAGTAGAATACTCGCAAGATGATAAAGATGCTTTTTTAGTAGAAACAATATTGGAGGAAGTAAATGAACACTAATTTTATTATAGGGGTTTGCGGTCATGCAAGAAGTGGGAAAGATACTTTTTGCGAACAGGCCAAATCAATCCTGTCGAAAAAAAATATTGGCGCTGCAAGAGCAGCGTTCGCGGATGAACTTAAGAAAGACTTGGATGATTTGTGTAGGCATAAGATAGGAATTAGTGCATTCACACAAAATTCAAAAGAGAAAGAAATCATTAGGCCTCTACTTGTTACATACGGTACGGAGGTCATAAGGAAAATGGATGAGAATTGGTGGATTAATAGGCTTGAAAAAACCTTAGGGGTTCATCAGCATATGAATCTTATACCAATTGTCACCGATGTAAGATATCCAAATGAAATGGAATGGATACAGAAAAAGCACAATGGAGTTGTTGTCTATATAAACAGAAAAGGAGTAGGACCTGCGAATTCAGAAGAAAAGAAAAATAATCCCATATTGAAGAAAATGGCCGATTATAGAATTATGTGGCCAACATTCGGAGAGGAAAACTTAAATGAAGGCGAAAGATTCTCCAAGAAAATAGTGAACAAGATTTTTAGAACCAAAATAAAATGTACTTGAGAGATTATGAACTCGTTGGAAACATTCAGAAAGAGGTCAACATAGAAGCCTCATTAAAAGAACTTGTAAACAGGCATAGTGGAATATTCTATGATATAATAAATAAATACGTTCCCTCGAATTCAGAGTTTTGCTGTAGGTATGATTTATTTGAGGATAGAGATCTTCATATTTACAAAACTGCGCTAAAATTTAACCCAAGTAAAGGAACTAAATTCTCAACCTTCTTAGGTAATGAGACCAAATGGCTTTGCTTGAATTCTTACAATAAGGCTAAAAGAAAACATTTCGAAACAAAAACTCCAGAAGAATTAGATTTTCTTGACAAAATGGAAAATAATGATAATATTGATAAGAATTTAGTAAATGAAATCTATTTTATTATACAAAAACACCCAGACCCTCGAGTATCAAAGATATTTAAAATGAGATACAACGACGGACACAATTACAAACTTTTGCCATGGAAAAAAATTGCACCCGAAGTAAAATTAAGTATTCAAGGATGCATCAATATCCATGACAATGTTATAACAGATCTAAAAAATAAATTATTAAAGAAAGAATTATCATGAATAATATAGTAGTATCAGGAAGATTAACAAAAGATCCAGAATGCAAAGAGTTCGATGAAGGCAAGGCTGTTTGCGATTTTACCGTTGCGATTAACGGCTATAAAAAAGAAGACACCATGTATGTTAAGGTCAAGGCTTGGGATGGTAGGGCAAGAAGTTGCGCCAAATTTACCAAGAAGGGAAGTCTTGTAAATGTTTGCGGAGCGCTCAGAGAGAATTCTTGGAAAAATAAAGAGGGTCAACAAAGAAAAGAGTTTTATATTCTTGCATCAGATATAGAGTTTGTTCAAAAACCACAAGACCAACAAAGTCAAGCCCCCAAAAAGAGCGTTGAGAAAGTGGATAAAGAGCCTACGCCAGTCAAGGTAGAAGAGGTTTCTGAAGAACAACTTGAAGAAGTACCATTTTAATGGACAGTCTAATATTTAAATGCCCAGTTAACCCCGTTTCTTTTGGTAATGTTTCCCTTAATCTTTTAAGGGAAATGTTCAAAAGGGATATGGTTATCGCGCATTTCCCGATAGGGAATGTCGATGCATCTGTTTACGATAAGCTCCCAAACGACCTCAAGGAATGGCTTCAAAATTCCATCAATAATAGGTTTAAGTTACTAAAGAAGGATCTCCCTACTCTTCAGTTATGGCATATTAACGGAAGTGAAAATAGGATTACCCCCAAGCATCACTTAATAACCTTTTATGAGCTTGACAAACCAACTGATGTAGAAAAAAATATCGTTGATATACATGACAGCGTTATGTTTAGCAGCGAGTATTCAGCCAAAGCATTTAAATCAATAGGATGCAAAAACGTTTCTCATATCCCAATTGGATTCGATCCTGATTTCCACAAAACGGGAAAAGAATACCTTCAAGATAAAGTTCATTTTGGATTGATGGGCAAATTTGAGAAAAGAAAACATACAGGCAAAATACTAAGGTTATGGGCAGAGAAATACGGTAATAATTACAACTACCAACTTTCATGCTGTATAAACAATTCGTTCCTTAAGCAAGATCAATTAAATCAATTAATTCATCAGGCACTTGATGGCAAAAAGTATGGAAACATTAATTTTCTACCTTTCCTTAAGACTAATTCAGAAGTTAATGAATTTATGAATGCCATAGATATTGATTTAACTGGATTAAGTGGCGCAGAAGGGTGGAACCTCCCAGCTTTTAATGCCACAGCATTAGGTAAATGGAGTATCGTTCTAAACGCCACATCCCATAAAGATTGGGCGAATGAACAAAACTCGATACTGGTTGAGCCATCTGGTAAGACGCCAGCCTATGATGGCGTATTCTTCCAAGAAGGAGCTCCTTTCAATCAAGGAAGCATACATACTTTTAATGATGAAGAAGTTCTTTCAAAAATGGAAGAAGCAGAATTAAAATGCAAAAAAGAAAACACAGAAGGTCTTAAATTGCAAGAAAATTTTTCTTACTCAAACATGCTGGATTGTGTAATTAAAAATATTGAAAATAATTAATTTAAATATATTATATTAAAATGAAAAAAGATATTAAGTTTGAAGACGGCAAAGCTATTCTCTGCTGTGGTAGTAAAAAGTGTCCCATGCTTCATAAGAATGAAGATGGAATGATCGAAATCAAAGACGATTTCGGCGGAAAGATTACTATCAGAGAAGACCAAGCTAATCTTATCAATCAAGCGATTAAAGAGATCAATAAAAGGAAGTGACAACAGCCCTGCTGTTGTTGTCATGCATAGGTTTTACTTTTATACTAAAGTACGGATCTATCCTAAATTGGATTCGCTCTTTTTTATGCAAAGCAAAATTCTTCAATGATCTTTTTAAATGCTCGCTATGCTTAGGTTTTTGGTCTGGCTTAGCTCATTCAATATTTTTATATTATTTCCAATGGGATAATATTTACTTCCTCCTTCCTCTAGTATCTTCTTGCGTTTGTTGGTTTGCTGATTGCATAATAACAAATTTACAGACAATAGAAATACTAATGGATAAAAAAATAGAAAAAGAATAATGCCAATTTACGTATATCAAAATCCAAACACCGAAGAATATATAGAAGTATTCCAAGGAATGAACGACGAACATAAATATATTGACGAATCAGGTTTGGAATGGGAAAGAGTTTTTATCGCCCCCAATGCGGCTATAGATTTAGACGCAAATCCATATGATAAGCAAGGGTTCATAGATAGAACTCAAGGAAAAGGAACCATGGGAGATCTCTGGGATAGAAGTAAAGAAATGAGCGACAAACGCGCTTCCCAGAACGGTGGGGTGGATCCCTACAAGAAACAGTACTTTAAAGACTACTCAAGCAAAAGAAAGGGTGCTAAGCACCATTTGGATGATTAATGTAGCGAGGACCAGTTTCCTGTATATCCTGCAAATTTCCCAGAATCAGTATTGTAAATTAACATACCCTGTACTGGGCTAGAAATAGCATTCATTTGATCGGTTGTCATTCTAGGCATAATTGGAGCGCTAACAGTTGTAGATAAATCCAATATTCCTTCTGGAGTAGAAGTTCCAATACCTAATCTGGTATTACCTGTGTCATAAACAAAATCATTTTTAGAGCAAATTACTCCGGCAGAACCAACCGCTTCTTCAAAAAATGTTATTCCGCTAACATTAACTGTTTTATTGTTTTTTACATCCCCACCACCTAATTTAGGATTTCCGGGCTGTACTAAAATAGTACCTTGACTACTATGATTTCTAACTACATGGCCAACTGGAACTTGATAGTTTGGTGAAGTTGGTTTGACTCCAGTAACAGCTCCAGATTCTATAGCAAGAAAAACTTCATCTCCAGCAGAAAAAGTTGCCGTATTCAAACCCCTCACAATTCCATAAGTAGTTATATATCCAAAATCATTATTGGCTATATCATGAGTTGCTAATCCTATAATCTGAGAATTATCTTCTGAATCAGCAGAAGCTAAAGTAATTGTTGGTCCCTCTAATCCAATCGCCCCATTTATTCTTACTGCTTGTCCATTATTTATAGTGCTACCAATAGTATTTTTAGCTCTTACATATTCTTCTTGACCGATTTGTAAAGTGATATCAGCTTCGTCATTATACGTTGCTAATGATTTATTGGCATCATCATAAAAAAGTCTTCCTTCTTTATACGCTTGATTAGCTCCAACGCCAACAGTAAAATCAATTGCATCAAAACCTCCTGTCAAGTTTTCTAACTGAACCCCGCTTCCGTTTACAGTTAACCCTCCAGTAAAACTACCGCTCCCAAAAGCTAAGTTTTCCCCAGTAATAAAATAAAAATCTCCAGTTCCCCCAGAAATTGTTCCATTTTCTACTATTAAATTACTATTATTTTTTACATTAACTTGGTCTTCTAGATTAATTTGACCTCCGCTAACATGAAGTGATCCGTCTGGTGATGGGGTAGAACTCCTTGGAGTGCTTATCGGATATCCTATTTTTACAGCCCCAGCAAAAACATTATTTGGGGTATAAATATTGTTCGGGTCAACTAAAATACCCTGCGCACCAGAGAAATCCGCATTACCTGCAAAGTATTTCCATCCGCTTAAATTAAAATCACCACTAGCTAATCCAGTAGTAATTTCCGAAGTGGATGTGATTTGACCCTGTAAATCTCCGGACAAATTGTCGAATGTATCCTGTAATTGATCTACTTGTTTAAATTTTATTCCCATATCCTTTATTCCTTAAATAAAATATACACTTTTTTCATTGAAAATACCTTTAATATATACTATTATCCGAAAATGAGTATTTCTATATATAAACCAAATTCCAAGAACTCAGGGTCTGGGTTCTCTTTTCAAATAGGTATCTCCAAAGAGCAAGAACCCGCTCTTTTTATTAAGTCCATATTACAGCATAGCTGGGACTCTGATAAAAAGAAAGGTTTGTTCAAGGGTAATCTAGACAATCCTGAAAAAAATATTACAGTTAAGTTCTCTGAATATGAAGTAGGTCATATTATTCACGCAATGAGAACTAGATGCACATATACCACCTACCATTCTTACGAAAGCGACAGGACAAATATCAAATTTATGCCTTGGGAAAAAAAAGCTAAAAAATCAATGAAGGGAGAAGATGGCGAGTGGAAAGACCATTGGGTTGAAGTTCCTGCTTTTAGTGTTTCTTTTGTTAGAAATGGTAATCAAAATTTCGTAATTGGACTAGAGCCCGGAGAGACTGAAACTGTCGTTGAATTTTTACGCTTTTATCTTAAAACTCTTTTTTCTCATAGATTTGATAAACAAATTTTAGATATTAAAAAAGCAAAAGAACGAAGAGAGAATGGCTAAGAAAAAAATATTATTTCACAGCAATCACTCAAAAGCCTTTACCGGATTTGGTAAAAACGCCAAAAACGTTTTAATACATCTTTATAAAACAGGAAAATATGAAATTGTAGAATTTGCCAACGGATTTCAGTGGAGCGCTCCAAAACTAAAACAGCTCCCTTGGAGAGCGTATGGATCCTTACCAGATAATCCCGCTCTAATTGAAAAGCTCAATAAAGATCCAAAATTAGGCAGAGCGGCAGGATACGGTGCGAATATGATCGACAGGATTATACAACAAGAAAAGCCGGACTTATATATTGGCGTAGAAGACATATGGGCTTTTAATGAATATACTGAAAAAAAGTGGTGGAATAAAACAAACTGCATGATTTGGACTACGCTTGACAGCCTTCCAATACTACCAGACGCGGTAAATAAAGCTTCAGAAATCAAGAATTATTACGTATGGGCTTCTTTTGCAGAAAAAGCTCTTCATGACCTTGGTCACAAACATGTAAAAACCCTTCACGGCTCTATAGATTGCTCAACTTTTTTCAGATTAGAAAACGAAAGAAGAACTCAACTTCGCTCGATAAATGGAATTGACACAAATGCGTATATTATCGGTTTTATATTTAGAAACCAATTAAGAAAAAGCGTTCCAAATATTCTTGAAGGCTTTAAAATGTTCCTCAAGCAAGAGCCTACTTCTAATGCTCGCCTATTATTACATACTCATTGGTCAGAAGGGTGGGATATACCTCGCTTGATTAATGAAAAAGGTATCGATCCAAATTTTATATTAACTACTTATTTTTGCCAAAACTGCGGTTCATATGAAATCAGGAATTTTAACGGGCAGCAGTTACAGTGCAGATCTTGTGGTCAAAAAAAGCTAAACACAACTAATACTACTCATGGAGTAAACGAGCATCAATTAAATGAAATATACAATTTAATGGATGTATATTGCCATCCGTTCACTTCTGGAGGACAAGAGATTCCTATACAAGAAGCTAAGCTTACCGAACTTATCACTCTTGCTACAGATTATAGTTGCGGAACTGATAGTTGCAACCCAGAAAGTGGCGGAGTCCCTCTTGAATGGTGCGAGTATAGGGAGCCCGGAACTCAGTTTATTAAAGCTACTACTTATCCATCAAGCATTTCAAAAAATCTAAAAAAGGTTTTTAATATGAAGCCTGAAAAAAGGCTGGCTCAAGGAAAAAAATCTCGTCAATACGTTCTCGATAATTATGATTCTTCGGTCATAGGTAAAAAACTAGAATCCATTATTGATGAAATGCCAGAAATCAACTGGGATTTTGATTTCTCTTTTGTAAAACGAGATCCTAATTATAACCCTCCAAATATAGAAGATGATAGTGAATGGATTATTGATTTGTATAAAAACATTTTAAAAACTAATCTTGACGCTAGCGACTCAGGGCATAAACATTGGATGGAAAGGCTCAGGACAGATATGAATCGCAAGCAAGTCCTAGATTACTTCAAGTCTGTTGCTGCTAAAGAAAATTCCGAAAATAGTAAAGTCAGCCTCGAGTCTTTAATTGAAAAATCTAATAACAAAAAAGCCCTAATGGTTTCATCGGCAGATGCATCAACAATTTTTGCGGCTACATCCTTGCTAGATTCTTTTCATGAAACCTACAAAGATACAGATCTTTATTTTGCATGTCATCCAAATTTCCATGATATATTAAATGGCAACCCTAACATTAAAAAGGCTTTACAATATGATGAACAAATGCAAGATGAGTTTTTAATCACTGGCCGTGCCGGTCAAAAAGGATATTTTGATTATTATATTAACTTGGATAATTCTCACTTAAAAAACATTACTTCTAAAAACTGTTATGCATTTTGTTGAATCTTTAGCTGTAGGAGCAGGGCTTAGATCCTCACGCCCACTTATCGAGGACTCGTTTTTTCCAATAGTACCCGAAAAGTATATCACTTTTTGTACGGAAAACCACCAAAGCAAACAATGGGATCACTTTCAGGAATATTTGGATATCATATCACCAATTCTCCAAAAGAACAATATCAGTATTATTGAAATAGGAAGTAATGACGTAAAATTAAATGGGCAAATCAATCTTAAAAAAGTCACTGGCCCAAATCATTGGTCTTACATAATTAAGAAATCTTTGCTTCATGTTGGTCCTGAAAATTTCATATCTCAAATAGCCTCTTTTCATAACAGGCCGTTCATAGCATTTTTTTCAAATACCGATCCAGAGTACTGCGCTCCGCTTTGGTCGAAACCAGAAAACCAAACCTTAATACAGGCGGACTTGAAATCCAAAAAACCTTCATTCCTTGGTGAAGAACCTATTAAAACGATAAATACTATACCCGCGGAGCGAGTAGCGCACGAAACTCTTAATTTACTAGGTATAAAAAATGATTTTAATAAATATGAAATCATAAATATAGGGTATTCTTTCAAGCAAACCTTGATAGAGGTTGTGCCCGATTTCTTACCTGAACCCAACTTCTTCCCAAAATCATTAATAAACATTAGAATGGATTTTCATTTTAATGAATCGGCATTGCCAAACTTCTGCAATAAAAGAAAGGTTGCGATAGTTTCTGATCGTGAGATCAATATAAATTTATTATCAAGTATTAAGCCATCATTAGAAAACGTCTTTTTCAAAGTTGATGAAAGCTCAAATGAAAATTATTTAAAACAATTAAAAGAAATCGGAATCCCATTCTCTTTAATTGCAAAAAGAGAATCCGACTTACAGGCCACAAGATTAAAGTTTTTCGACTGGGAAGTGCAGGAAGATATTCCGGCTACAAAAAAAGATCTTGACAATATAGATAAAATATGCGATACTACATGCTATAAAAGTTCAAGAAATATATTCAGCAAGGATGGCCAGTTCTCTTCAAAATCTTCTTTTGATAAAAAAATCAAAAAACATGAAGATCAATTAATAATTGACGAAGATGAATTCTGGGAAGACTCCAGCTACTTCAAATTATATAACCTAAAAAAAAATGGCTAAAAGCAAGATAGATAATTCAATTGGTCCAGAAAGTTTTCAAAGAGATGAACATGGTTTGCTCAAGAATATCCAATATGTATTTAATGATGATGGATCAATTAATTGGAGGAAAATGGTTAACGACGAGCATCTCTTTCCTAATGCTCAAGCGTTTAATGGTAGTCCACCAAATTCAATTGAAGGAATACCAGACCATAAATTGTTGATTAAGCTAGCTGGGATTAAAGAGCT
>Ga0222716_10002961_pt1 | contig 13695 bp, 5 predicted proteins | sample C33_13DmetaG_FD_165044 | JGI IMG/M metagenome (GOLD analysis project Ga0222716, IMG submission 165044) | Estuarine water microbial communities from San Francisco Bay, California, United States - C33_13D | ecosystem: Environmental > Aquatic > Marine > Unclassified | place: USA: California... | reverse complement strand
TACAATAAAAGTTACAATAATCACAAGTGTTTTTAAATCTAAAGTTAATTCAGTGTTTTCCGAAATTTTATTACTCATTTTTCTTTTTATTTAGAAAGTTTTTTTGCGTTTTTCTTAACTCTTTTTTTAATTAATTTTACAGCCTTGTCATCAGTTTCAGTTATTTTACCTTCTGCAAAAAGTTGATCTTGAGCTTTTTCATAAGCCGCTTGTTTGTCTGTATTATCAGGTGTTCCACCAAATTTATTTCTAGAGGTAGGACTTAAATTATAACTTTTATCACCTGTTTTTTGAACATTATAATCACCACCTATTAAATAACCATCTTTAGAACCTTGTGATTTTCCTATAACAGCTGGTTTAAAAGATTTGTTATTAGCTGGTCTAATAGTATCGCCTGATTTTAAACCTGCTTGTGTATCATCCATAACTAAAGAATATTCTCCTCTGTTGTCTGTTTGTATTTTATCTGTGTTTTCACCTGTCAATAATTTACTGTTATGTAAAGGTGACGCGTAAAAGTTTGGTATTTTTATTCCTCCCATTTTATTTTTTGTTTTCGCATTCGCATTCATAATTCTTAAACATTAACTTGTACATTAATGAGTTCCAAAGTTTTTTAATCTTTACCATATTTATTTTTTTAATTTATAATAATACATTACTGTTCCATAAGGACTTTTCATTTCAATAACATCATCATATTTTTCTGGTGTCATTGTTTTTTTATAACCATCAGCCTTTAATTTTCTAATATCTGCTTTAAAATCTGCTTTTAGTTTAGCATCTTCTTTTTCTTCTTTTTTTATAGTACTTTGTAATCCCCAATAAGGTAAACCTAAACTCCAAGTATCCCATCCCATTGCTAAAGCAACTCTTTGCCATGTTTTAGTTTCTTCGTCAATAGCTGTAGATATATTTTGATATTTTCTCATAACTCTATCTAATGGAACGTTAGTAAATGCAGCTATAATTTGTGATACTGCTAAGTATGCTGGGTTTTCTAAACTCCAACCTCTTCTTTTCATTTCTTTCATATTCCAAGAAAAAGATTTAAAAGCTGATTTTAATTTTCTAACTTTAGAATCTAATACTGGTGAAAAATCTAACACACCCCAGACAGCATTTTCATATTTAGGCGCTTTCTTTTCGCCTTGTTTAGCAAGTTCTAATATAACATTTTTAACAGTAGAAATTGCAGCACCACCAAAACCTAAGCCAAATAGTATAGAATCTAACATACCGTTTGCTATACCAGCTGTTTTGTCTCTTTCTTCATCATCTTCTTCTTCACCTTTAAATAGCCCAGCAAATAAAGCTTGTTGTAAACTATGAAATACAATATTTTGCACAGTACTGTAATATATAATTTGTGATAAATTACCTAAATCACTTTCTCTTTGTGTTTGTCCTGGATTTTTCCTTCTGTTATACAAGTTTCTAATAGCTTTTTTCATTTTTCTATTATACTGCATTGTAACATTTTGAAAAGATAATATAACACGTCCAGCTAAACTAGCTTGTTGTTGTGATATTTTACTTGGATTACTTGATTGCTGACTTTCTTCTGCAACAGCATAGAAATCATCAAAAGCTTTTGCCTCTGCTTCTGCTAAAGTATATGTTTTACCAGTATCAGGATTTTGTCTTTTTAATAAAGCATTTGTTCTGTTTCTATAAAACGTTGCACCACCTGACGCTATAGCTAGCGTGTCCATTATTCTAGTAATAACAAAACCTTTGTCTAACATGTAGGCTAAAGCTCCTTTCATGCCGCCTTTTTTAGCAGCATTAGCAAGCTCAGCTTCATTAACGTTTATTTTTAATCCATCACGTCTATTTACTAAATAATCAGAATTCATTAAATAAACTACATCCTTCCAGTACTGTGGTTGATTGGCAAATGCTTTAGCAGCTGCGTACATATTATTATCACCCCAGTTTACAAAGTTAACATTAGATATCAACTGCAATAAACCAGATCTCATGTTTAAAAACATAATAGCTCCTACAGATCCGTTTAACCAATCAAGTAAGTTATTTACAACTCTTGATCCTCCGCCTTGATACACTGGTCTATTGCTACCAGCTTTCATTCTACGTAAACTATCTTTTAAAGCTTCTGTCCATTTAGTACCAAACAAAGCTTCTAACTTATTCATGTTTTCTTGTGAAAATATAATATCTACATTTTCATTAAAAACAGTCATTGCTTTTGTTCTAAAACCTTTATCTAATCCACCTAGTATATCTGTTGATATATTACCACCTGACCAACCATTTCCTGGACCAGGATATTGACCATCTTTTTGTATAACTATTACATTGTCGGCAAATGCTGTTAATTCAGAGTCTGATTCTACGGCTTTAACTAAAGCATTTTGATCTCTTTTAGAAAGACCTGGTATATTCATACCTTGTTTATTCCATATGTAAACTCTAACTGCGTGAGACTTAGTATATGGTCCAATGCCAATAGATTCCATCAAAGGGTTACTAAAGTTTTTAGACTTTAAAGACGGAAATTTATCTCTTAACGCAGCAAAATCATTAGCAACGCTAACCTTAGCTGATAACACTTCTTGTTCAGCTTTGTTAAAAGGTTTCATTAAGTTATCTAAAATAAACTGAGCATGCCTATTTCCTTCAGATCCTTTACCCATAAGATCATACATTAATCCCATAAAATCTTCAGCCGAAGGCGTTATAGTTAATTGATTGGCAATAAACTTTAATATTCCTTTGTCTTTTTTAGCTCCTTCTAATCTAGCTCTAGTAGTTGAATATTCTTTGAAAGCCTCTTTACCTGTAACTTGTTCAATTTGTTTATTAAACTCTGCGTTTAATCTTTCACTTTTATTTACTATAGCCTGTTGAACTTTAGATTTAACATCTACTTGATCTAGTATTTGTTTTACAGCTTCAACGTTTTTAATTGCATCATCAGCAAAATAAAAATCATTATAACCTTGAGCTGTTTTATCTAACACCCAATCAGCTTTAGCTTGCGGTGATCCATTTTCTAGACCTGTAATATTTTCTATAGGTAAATTTAAACCTATACCATCTAAAAATGTTTTAATACCTTGAGCAGAAGCTTGTGGTCTAGCTGTTAATACAAATATGTCACCACTACCAAATTTGTTTTGACGTTTTAAAGCAAGATCAGCTAATGGTCCTTTTTTACCACCAACAACTTTATTAAACTCACTAAAATCAAATTTAGCACCATCATTTTCTAAGTTTACAGATTGTGCAGCAAATTCAGAAGCATCAATTTTGTAACTAGTTCCATCAGGCATGTTAACTATTACTTGACTACTAGTTGTAGCTAAAGTGTCATCAAAATCAAATACACTTATTCCTTTTGTAGGTTTGTTAGTTTTTTGAGCATTAACCTGTGTGTCTAAAGAATTTTCTAAAGTTTTCTTTATTTGATCAGAAGTTTTAGGAACTCTACATGGAGAGTTACATATTTTTTCAAACAAACCAGGTATGTTTTCTTGTATAACAAAATTAGCCTCATTCATCGCAACCGCAGCTTTTAAATTAGCATTTATAAACTGCTGTACTTCTGTTGGGTTTAATATTTTAGAGGCTGCTAAATCTACAGCTCTTGCTTGTAGTTTTTCAACATTAGGAAACATTGCTTTCCCTTCAGGATTCATAGACATTAATTGTTTAGCGGTAAACGTTTTACCATCAACTTTAACACTACCTTTTATTTCTGCGTTATATATTTTTGCAGCAGTTTCAATTTTATTATTTATAGGATTTCTAAAAGAAACATTGTTTGGATTTAAATAAAAGTATTCATTAAAATATCTAATTATTCCATCTGGTATTTGTGTCCATTCTATTTCGCCGCGTAAAAATGATTCCCAAGCATTTTTTAAACGTGGATGTAACCCATCTTTAGCTTTCCATTTTCCACCATCAAGAGTTGTGTATGTTTGTTCTTGAGCAACACCTTGTATAGGAATTTGAAACTGATTTTTATCTAAATATTTAACACCATCTTTGTATGTTTTTGAAGACGCGTCTAATAACGAAGCAATCATTTTAACTTGGTTATTAAACTGAAGAACGTGCTCATTTATAATAGGATTAATATCATATCTTTTACCTCTTTTATTAATCCCAGACTTAATCGGAACATAAATTTTTTGAAATCCAAATATTGGACTCAAAACTCTACCTATGTTTTGATTTAAATTAGAGTTAGAATATAAAAAATCTATAAAAGCTGCTTTATCAGATGGTCCTAGTTTTCTAACTATATTTAATATTTTTTTTCTTCCTCTTAATATAGCAGCAGATTTAGCAACGTCAGCTTCTGCTCTATTTATAATTCCTTTTGTTCCTATGGCTCTACCTTGTAATGCAGCTGTAATATCGCTATCGGTTGTTTCTCCATATTTTTTTTGCATTTCTAATTTAAATGCTTTAATATCACCTATTTCACCTCTAATAAAAGCTTCTCTTGTTTTGTCAAAGTCAACACCTTTTCTTTTGTCTAAAGCAGCTTTGTCGCTAATCCATTGTAAACCTCTTTTTATTAAAGAAGGGAACGAATAACCTGGACTTAAGTTTGCGCCTTTTAATAAAGTTTTTATTGGCATACCGTTTTTAATTAAGTTTTCTAGCATTACTTTTTGTGCAGCTATTTTTTCTTTTATACTTAATTTTCTAAAACCAGAATCGTATGCATCAATTAATGTGTTAATACCTTCAGCTCCTTTTTCGTTAAAAGCGTTTGATATAGTTTTTTCACTTAATTGTTTTTTAGGTTTTGTTTTTTCTTTAATAACAACTGTTTCGTTGCTAACAGCTTCTTTAACAGGTGATTTAACTGTTACATTTGATTTAGTTAAATCTTGAACCGTTGATTTTTTTCTAGTTTTTTTGTCTACAACATCTAACGAGCTATCTTCTTTTACTCTAGCGTCAAGTTTGTTTTCTATGTTTTGCATAAACTCTAAAGCAGTGATACCGTCATTACCTAATGCTGTTTGCAGTTTACCCATGAAATCTTTATCTGCTATTAACTCTTGCATAGACTCTAAAGCAAAGTCAGTGGCCAATATGTTGTATAATGATTGTTGCCTTTTTTCTCCGCCTAAAAAATAATCTTTAAAAGCTTGTAATGATTCTGCTGTTACTTTAGGTACACTAAAAACCGGTTTGTTAAAATAACTAGGTTTTCCTGTTTTACTAATTTGTTTAGTTTTTGTTGTGCCTGTTTGTTTTATACCAAACAACTTACCGAATCTTCTTTTTATAGTAGCAACTGGTAATGATTTAATAAATTCTGCATCTAAAGAGTTTACAAAGTCTTTATATTTTTGACTAGAAAAAGTTCCAATGTCTTTTCTAAGTCTTTTAAAGTAGTTTTTCTTAGACTCGTTAGCTATATCTCTAGCTGTATCAGCAGCGTTCTTACCTTTATTAGCGGCTAATAATATGTCTTTAGAAACTTCATCTTTTATAATAGCTTTAGTTTCCGCCGTATCTAAACTATCTACTTGATCAGTTTGAGAAGCGTACACTTTTTCTCTTTGTTTGGTTTCTTGAGCTTGTACTTCATCAAAGTCTTTTTGCTCTATTGTATCTGCTACTTGTCTAGCTTGTTCAGAATCTAAACTAGCGGCTTCTCCTTTTCCTAAATTTTCTTTAGCAATTTTACCTGCTCTTAAATTAAATTTATTAGAAATAGACTTACCAGCATTATTACCTAAATCTCTATCAGCATCGTACTCTATTAAAGATTGCAAGTATTCGTTTTCTAAAGCTTTCTTAAATTGATCTCTTGTTAGTAAGCTTCCTTGTCTCCATAGTCTTTTAGTCGTAGCTTCTATAATACCGCCGGCTTCTTGCACAGCTCTTCTTTGATCTAATGAATTTTCAATATCAAAATCTTCATTAGCTAACAATTTATTTGTTTTTTCGTAAGAATCGTTGGCTTTAACCTCAGAAGAAGCAATAGCTTCAGCTTTTCTTCTAGCTAAAGCTTTTTTGTTTATTATATTCTCAACACCGTCTACTGTTTCTGTTAAATCTATACTTGCATTGTCATCAGCTGAGGTAACTTTAATATACTCTTCATTGCTTAAAGTATTGTCTTTACTAATTTTATTAGTAGACACAACGTTTCCATCATTGTTTCTAAGTCTAATTGTTCTACTACCATCTTTTTTAGTAGTTATTTCAACGGTTGCAGGATCATCATTAAACGTAGTACTGTAAGTTTGTTTTTTTACAGGATCTGTAGGTTTTAATTCAATAGCAGCGTCAACTTTGTTTAACGCTTCTTCAGCTTTAGATACGTCTTGCATGCTTTCTGGAGCTACCACATAATCGGGCGAGTAATCAAAATATTTTAATAAAGGACGAGTTTCGCTTTCGTTAATTGTTTTTGTTATATTTTTAATTTGTTCACTAACAGCATCTCTTCTTTCAATATCTATAACTGATAAATCTTTATCATTTATTTTTTTAATTTTTTGAATTAATTTTCTTTTTTCATCTAATAAAGAATTTAGCTCAGTTCTTTGTTCTATAGTTGCAGAGTTGGGAACTTTTATAGCATTATCTCTCATGTTAGAAATGTCTATCTCAACTTGTCTAATTTGTTCTTGATTAAGATTTTTGTTATTTCTAGCACCATTAATAACTTCTTGTAATACTTTGTCTTGTAGTTTAAATTCTTTAGACTCTGGATCAAAGTTCATATTGTTTACCATTTTACTAGCAAAATCTGTATAAGACTGAACACTATTACCTTTGTCAAATTTAACACCTAAATTATTATTAGATCCAGAAAAACCAAACAAATGGCCCATTTTCCAACCAGCCTCTGCTTCCATCATTATTTGATCAAAATCAATATTTTCTGTAAAAGCACTTACTATTCCTTTGTCTTGGTTATTACGAGAAGCTGCTAAATTAGTAAAACCTTGTTCTAAATATGATTGAAAACCTTCTGTTAAAAATTCTTTACCTGCTTGCATTTTCATATTAAAAAACACTTGAGGAATTTTACCTGTTAGTAAATAGTTACCAACAGTGTTGCCTAACATTTTTTGAGTAACAGGACCAAAAGCTTTTGACGCTGCTCCACCAATTTGAGAAGCTACTATATCAGAAACAAACTCTGAAGCAAAAACACTAGCTCCACCAGCTGCAGCAGCGTATTGATCTCCAATAGCTTTGCTTTTTAATGATTCTAAATATTCAGCTGTTGTAAAATTTCCTTTCCCATATTTTTCTTCCATTTGTCTTTCAACAGCATCCATGTAAATATTACCATAAGAAATAGCCCCTTGATAACCTGAACCTAAAGCAATAAGAGAAACACCAGCAGCTGCTAAAGGAACAGAACCTCCAGCTGAAAGCCCACCAGATCCAACCAAACTAACTCCTGACGCGGCTAACATTGTTGTACCAAGTATAGAAGGAACCATATGAGGAGCTTGATCTAGACCCATAGACATTGCTTCCATTAAACCTAATAAATTATTATTACCAAAAGGATTAACTATAGAAGCGCCTGTGTCTGGTGTAATAAATTTTGTCATTTTAGCATTTGCCTCAGCCATTTCTTCTAAGTCAAAAGATATACTTTTTTCGGATATATTTTCTCTTTTTTCTTTTCTTGTTAAATATTCACCTAAGTTATCTTTATCTGTCCATGTCCAATCATGCCATGCTAATCTTTCATTTAAGCTTTCGTCTAGTTCTCTAGCTTCGCCTAATGTCATTTGTTTATTAAGCTTGCCGTCTTTAATTTGTTTTTCTAAATTGTTAACAACATCAGCTCTTCTTTCAAGTTCTTCTTTACCTAAAGCAACTTGCACTTTGTTAATGTTAGAGCTAACAGATTCTGGTAATTTATCTCCTGCTTCAAGTATAAAACCTGCTCCAGTATATAATTCTTGTAATAAATTAAAGTCTTTAGAACTTTCTTCTTGATTGTCTATATCAAAACCAGCCATATCATATAATTTATCCGCTGTTTTTGTACTAAATAAATTATCCCACAAGTCTAAACCTTCTCCTATTAAAGATTTTTCAGGTATCCAATCAGGCCTTAGGCTATCTTCTTGTTCTGAATCTACTAATTGTCTATCAAAATCTCTACTAACTTCAGCAAAAGTTTTTTCTCCACTTATACCATATTCTGTAAATAGCTTAACTGCTTCTTTGTTTTCTCCTAATCTAGTTTGAAACTCTTTATTCCACCAGTCAGTGTATTCTTGTTGGGCTAATTTAAAACCATCTTCACTAAGAGTATCATATTTATCACCAATCTCAGTCCATTTATCGTTACTCAGATCGTTAATATTGTTTTTTATATCAGTAGTTATAGATGAAAACCTAGGGTCATCAGCAACGGCTGTATTTACAGTATTAGCATATGCTTCTTCTAAATCTTGTCTTGTTTCAAGATCATTAAATTCAGGCATTTTTTCTTTTAAATATGCTTCAACTTCTGGATTTATTTTTGTAATTTTTATTAAATCTTCAGTTGATAACTCAAGTTCCCCTTTGTTGTATAAATCTAGTTTTTCTTGTCTAGCAGCTATGATTTTAGCCATAGCTTCTTTTCTTTTGTCTTCAAAATCTCTATCGTCATTACTGCTATCTTTATCAAAACTTTGTTTACCTGTAAATTCATCAATCTTTACAAGTTTTAAAGGAGCTAATTCTTCTAACTTTTTTGCTTCAGCTTCTGTTAAATTATCTCCATCAAACTTATCATTTACTTGTAGTATACTAGGCGCGTTAGCTTGTATATCTTTTATAGCTTTGTTGGTAGCAGCTATATCAACCTTGCCTTCACTGTTTAGTAATGGTTTGTTTTTTAGTTTATCTATTTCATAGTTTATATCAGCTAAACTACCTTTATAGCCTTCTGCTTTTTCTTTTATTAAAGGGTTTGCTACATTAACCTCTACTCCATTTATATCCAATGTTTTGCCGTCCACTTTAAACAAAGGTCCTGTTTCACCTATTAAACCTTTTTTCCATTCATTAAAGTCTACAGTTACAACACCTTTGTCCATCAAATAACCGTGAGTTCTAGCTTGTAAAGAACTGTCTTCATCTATACCTTTAATCCAAGACTCTAGATCTACAGTTACATTTCCTCTATCTTTTAAATATTCCCACGTTCTTTTAGCTAAATTTCTATCACCTTTAAAATCAGTTTCTTTAACGGTACTAGTCTCCTTAACCGTACTAGTCTCTTCTTTTTTAGCAGCTTCTTTTTTTTCTTTATTAGCTTTCCATTGCTCGTAAGTTATTTCATTTCCGTTGTCATCGAAATATGTAGCCATATTATCCTTTTGGGTTTAAATTTTCTTTGCCAACACTTTGAGATTGTGACACTCTTTGTCGTAAATATTGCGGACTATTTAATTTTTTCATTATATCATCAACAACAGTTTTTTTATACATAACTTTAAAAACTTTTATTTGTTCTTTTGATAAATCGTCTGAATAATTCCAAGTTCCAGATCCTTTTTTCCAAGCAGCTTTTAAAGCTTCTTTATCTTCCGCTAATTCAGGAAAAGCAAGCGCAGCAGTTTCTTCATTAAAAACGGTAGCATCGGCAACTTTAGCTATTCTCATGTTCCACACAGATCTTGCTTGACCATCGTTACCGTAATCAGGATTTATAAAAGATTGTATTTGTTCTTGTATTGCTAAATCTAAACCTGTTTCTACTTTTGTTCTATCAACACTTCTTACGTTTAATATAGTGGGTTTATCTTTTGTTCCAAAGTTTTCCTCTGTAGTTTCGTTGCTTAAAATATTTTCATTAATTAAACCGCCACCTAAGAAACCACCATTATCATCAAACTCAGCACCATCTATAACGCTAGTTTCTTTTATAGCGCTACTAACTTTACTACTCATTTTAGGCGTACTAACTAATAAATCTTGATCATTGTCTTGCATTTGTTGCATACCAGCACTATTAAGCACGTATGGTTCTTTAAATGAAACTAAATCATTAGGATCTGTATTTTTTTTATTGTTTTTTGTTGGTGGTATATATCCTTTACCTGAAAACACCATCTCAATAGAACCACCTTCACCTTGCCTAAAGTCATATGAAAAACCATTTTCTTCTGTATAGCCAGCTTTATTGTTAAGTACTTGAGTGGCTAGTATAGCGCCTTGATTCTGATTAGGATCAAAATCAGACATGTCTTTTATATTTAAAAAACTACTAGCGTTTTCTAACATAGCTTTCATTGTTTCTGGAGCTTTGTTTAAACTGTTTAACTCAGCTTGAAGTTCTGCGTAATTATCTGGTCGAGGTGTTTTAGAAAGTTCTGTAGCTAGTTCAGCTGCTCTTGCAGGGTAACTACTAAAATAATTACCAACCTTACCAGTAGTAACTTGGTTACCTACAGTGTTATAATTAGCGTTTTTAGTTATAGTTGCTTGACTTTGGTTTGCGCCAGCTAGTATCTGTCTATTTTGCTCAGCTTCATCTTTCTCTTTTTGTTCTTTCTGATTTTTAGCCATAGTAGCTACATTCGCGTTGATAGTGTTTTGAAGTTTATCAAACGAGCCTTGAACTGAAGTATCTATGTATTTTGGATTTCTATATGACATTATATTTTTATTTATTAATTATCCCGCAGCAAAAGCACTTGTTATACCTCCAATAGCTCCGGTTATAGCAGATGTTCCGTCTCTATTAGCTTGAGCCATTTGAGCCTGAGCGTTGTCTAGTTGTGTAGCAACTCTATCTATTTTAGCATCTTCTCTTTGCTCGGTTGCATTGAAAACAAATTGTTTTCCAGAAGCTTCTGCTTGTTGGACTTTTTCAGCTTGACTCATTGCTATACCTTCTATTCTCTGTTTTTCAGCTAACTGTCTTCTTTCTAAATCAGCCTCGCCTTGTGCTCTTCTATCTTCATTAGATTTTTCTTGAGTTTCTATACTTGCCGCTACGTTTTTCTTAGACCTTAAGGCTGCTTGAGCTAAAGCGGTTGCACCACCAGCCCCTGCTCCACTAGCCATTAAGGTATCTAATGTATTTGCTAAAGCAATATCAGCTTCTTCAATTTGCATTTCGGCAGCTTTTGTAGCTACAGATAAGTTATTAAAGGCATTACTCATTTGTCCAGATCTATCAGTAGCCATACTAGATAAGTCGGTGATACCTTCATAAGGATTTATAATTGCTTGTCTGTTGTTTTCTAAAAAGTCTAATTTTTTAGATAACATTTTAGCTTTTCTTTTAGCGGCTCTTTTAGCTTTCTTTGCAGCACTACCTCCTATAATACCTGAGATTGCGCTCGCTGCTATTCCTAATGTAACTGGATCCATATTGTTTATTTATTATCTTAATGCAAATGTACTACTTACCGCAAACAATTCTTTTAATCCATTAGGATCTGTAGTTGCATCTGTCTTCATAGTTACTGTTGCGTAATAAGCTTTTATACCTGTTGTCTGGTTACCAAACACTACTTCGCCTGGCATAGGTGTTTGAGTATTATTAGGTATAACTGCCATGTATTTGTTTTGTTTTCTATCAAATCCAGCTCTATACTGGATATTATCTTCTGTGTAAGCTCCTTCGTCATAACTATATATTCTAGCATAGTTACCTGTTAATGGAGCTGCTGTTGCACCTCTAACACTTCCAGTCGCTGTATCAATATGATTAATCCAATTGCCACCGCTAGAATCAAATCCAGTTTCATCAGAAACTAAAGATGTAACTTCCCAACCGTTAGTGCCTTCGTAGTTTATAGTTTGAAATGTTTTTACGTTGTTAGGCGATGGATTAAATACAAACTGAATAGATGAGCTACTTGTTGAACCATAAAAACTATTTCTAGTTTGGTTAGTGTAGTGTTTAAATATTCTACTATTGTCTGACTCATCTTTTGCTGAGTAAAAACTACCTTGTGAACTAAACATTGCGTCTGGTTTGTATGTAAAAAAGCTAGTCCAACCTTTTGATCGTTCGTCAAAAGTTAAAGTTTTATAAGCAGTTCCATCTGGTTCATATCTATTATTAGGTTGTATAGATAAAACATAATTTTGATTATAATTATCGTAAGCACCTAATATAACACCTGTACTTGTAACAGCTGACAGTTGATCTCTAAAAAAATCAATCATACCGTAATTTGATATTTCTGTTATATTACCTCCAGCTAATCTTAACACAGCGTTTCTGTTTCTGTCAACAAAATATTTTTGATAACCATACACTGCAAATGATAAAGGATCTTTACTTATTCCCCAGTTACCTGCAATAGGAGTTATTTGTCCTATGACTAATTTACCTGACGTTGTTATAGCAGAACCTTCTGCTGTAAATATAGCGTCTTTATCTATTAAAGCGTTATTAACTTTACGCTCTTGAAATATAAGTAAGTTAGTGTCTTCAGCAAATAACTTTTGTATTGAACCACTTATAGGATCTACACTTCTAGTTATTTCGTCTGCTACACTAAATTGATTAGTTTGATTTATACCTGTTCTTGAGTTGAATATACCTGAGTATATAAGAGATGATCCTCTGCGCACTTGGGCATCTTGTTCTTCAACTATATATGCTTTTACACCATAATCAGTAGACGTGTTATTATAACCTCCTCTAATGCGTGATTCTTCTATATACCAATCTTCATCTGGATTAGACACTTGAGGTCCAACCCATGCGTAAGTAAAATTATAAGCGGTTGCTGTTAGTGTAACGTCTTTATCAAACGTCATTACAGTTTGAGTTTGATTTACTGAAGTTATTTTTGTATTAGCAGAAACACCAGCGCCTGACACAACCATACCTATAGCAGGAGTACCTAAACCGCTACTACCAAATGTAGCGTTGCTTCCTGCGCTAACAACGCCGGTTGTTACAGCTGTTCTGTCTGCCCCAGCAGTTGGAATATACGGGACATCCGCTAGTCTCTTCATGTAATATGAGTTGAAATAAGAAACTTCTAGTGTTAGTGGCATATTATATTAATTACTTGTTTTTATTGATTATTACAGTGGACCTAAACCACATTGACCGGTATAGGTTGCGTCTGTAAAATTAAACTTAAATCCTCCGGTATTTCCAGAACAACCTTCGCCTGTTACGTTAGTTGAAAAAGCTCTGTATTCTCCTGGTATAGAAAAATTTAAAGTCTCTGTTCCTGGGTTTCCGTTTGTAGCTGTTATTTGTCTTGATGATATACTATTACCACTAGTGTCAACAGCTTGTGACCAGCTTGATGAAGGATTTGCTCTATATTGAACTGTATAGTAAACTGATAAACTACCTCCGCTTGCTCCGTTAGTAGATGTTAAAAGTGGAGTTAAAGCCATAACACCTTGTGTTAAAGCTCCTGTTGTAGCGTTGCTAGCACCTGAGCGTAATCTTACATTATAAAACTGTATAGCGTTTCCTGGATAAAATATACCACCTATTGTCCCATAAGAACCTGTTGATGTCGTTGAAGAACTTGCTCCAAAAAATGCTTCATAGCTTTGTGTACAAGAAGCAACGCTAGAAAGAGTGTTGTTATTACATATAGCTTGAGGCACGTGTTGAACACCTACTGTAAAAGTTATAGTTGCGTTTGTAGAAAGACCACTACCATTTACATCTGTAACAGTAATTATAATTACCCAAGTATCTCCTTCGGTTAAAGCACTATTAGTAGATAATAG
>Ga0222716_10002960_pt1 | contig 13695 bp, 33 predicted proteins | sample C33_13DmetaG_FD_165044 | JGI IMG/M metagenome (GOLD analysis project Ga0222716, IMG submission 165044) | Estuarine water microbial communities from San Francisco Bay, California, United States - C33_13D | ecosystem: Environmental > Aquatic > Marine > Unclassified | place: USA: California... | reverse complement strand
CTTTAAAGTCTCCATTGTCTAGATGTTCGATAGTATCATTCATTAGAGTTTAATCATTGAGGTTGGGTTGAGGTAATGAGGTGAGTGAATGTTAGTAACATTGACCAGGTGCTTATAACCTGTCACAGTATCTTCCAGTTCAACAAATGTATGGCGCCAATCATCATCCTCTAAGATGTCTGTAACTGTAGCGTGATAGCCGAGTGACGTGATATTGTACATGTCTCCTATGTTAATTGTCATACTATTATTATATCTGAGTTCCTTATCGCTTTCTTCGGATAAGTCCGAGAGCTGCAAGAGCTGTTAAGAGTGCTGTGCTGGGCTCTGGAATTGGAAGAGCATTGAACTCAACCTCAACTGGAGATGGTGCTTGTTCAAAGAGCACTACATTATTATAGTCGCTATTGTAGAACACCTGCACATCCGCCTGGTTAATACTTAAGCCATCATTATCTACCACTCTAAGCATAAACCCATTAATGTCTACATCTAGTTCTGTCTGCCCTCTAAAGAATAGATTGAGCTCATCATCAGGAGAGAATGTCTTTGATTCTACTTTAAACATACTATGGAAGTCTACTATAGTCTCATAGCCATCTGTAGAGTAGTGAGGTGTATCGTATTCTCCTACCATAGTCTTTAATAGAGTATAGTCATCTTCAGGGTTGATATTCTTATCGTTAAAACCGAATGTGCCTTGAATGAGCATAGCATCACCCCCAACTGCTCGTATCTTAACATCTACACCGAAGTAGTATACCTCTCCGATCTGTGCTCCTCCATCTTCAATACCTATTGAGAACATCGTGTCTTCATACTCCCAGTATGCAATGACTGCTCCTTGAGAGATTAGTGTTGATGCTGCAATAGCTGTTAGTATTTGTTTCATTTGATTATTGTTTCAATTTTAGCACCATCTTCATCAAATGATGTGACAGCAATATCAGCATTGATATCACCGAGTTTTGCAAGCAGTGCATCAAGCTCTTCTTTTGTCTTGACGATGTACTTACGATTCATACCGCTTCCACCGTATAGATTATCTTTAGTTACTGTTACGTAGTAGGATTTAATTTTCATTGTCTTATTCTGGTGGTTTAGTGTCCTTATAAATTCCGTAAGCTATTGCTGCTAGAGTTAATATTACTAAAAAGGTCTCAGTCATCTTTGTTAGGTGTAAGGAGATCATATGCAAATAGTATTAATGCTCCCAATGCTAGTAGTAGTGCTATTCTTTCAGTCATAATATTATAATGTTACTGGTGTGCCCTGCCATAGGCTGAGTTCCCAAGCGCGTCGCTTCTCAAGACCTTTACGAGGCTTTCCTGCAGCCAATCGATACTGTGGAAGGTACTCAGCTACACTTTTGTAGTTACCTGCATTCAATCGATCATCTCCATTGATTAGCAGCTTAAGATTAGACATTCCACAGTTGAAAGCGAATGATGTGAGGGCATTCAGTTGATTCTCAGTGAGATTAACCTTTACTGCTTGTCTCACCTTCTCTCTCACCTGTTCCAGCTCTTCTAACAATACTTTAGTGGCTAGTGATTTACTAAGGGAGCCCTTAGCGACGATGCTCTTGGTTGTGCAACCATATCCAATGGTTTTAACACCAGCACAGCAGTAGTAGCTCTCACTCTTATATCCTTCGAAGAATTTAACGCCTTTAACCATCTCTAGATCCCAATCAAGTGAGGGATCTTTGTAAGTAAGGTTAGGATAAACGAGCACTGCTCGGTCAACATATTCAATCTTCTTAAGAACCTTAGGAACTAAAATTGGAACTGGAACATAATATGGTTTTGAGACAGTCTCAACGATTATCTCAGGCTTAGGATCAGGCTTACAATACTGAACAACTCCAACGATTGAAGCGACTCCGGCTATAATTACTGTTCTCATACCTTATTATATGATAGTTCCTTTAAACTAGGGCCCTGAACATTGCTACAAATCCTAGAACTACTACTGTTGCGAATCCAGCCAGCAGGCAAAACCCAACAACATTCTCAAAGAACTCCTTATCATTTTGTTTTTCTTTCATACCTAATTATATCAGAGTTCCTATTGAATGAGATCTAGAGTCTTATTGATCTCCTTGAGTCTCATCTCATTTTCCTCCTTCTCTGTCTCGAGCTGAACTCGTAGAAGGTTAGCCATCAAGAGCATCTTGCCATTAACATCCTTCAACCGCTCTTCAGAATAGCTGAAGTTAAGCCAGGTCTCAGTTGGCTCAGTTGGCCAGAGCTCATATCGCCAGCCTAACTCCTTATATTCACACTCAGTAAGTACTACACGAGGTGATACAACGACAATCTTTCTAAGAGTGTCTCTTCCTTTATTTGCAATATAATTCTCTCCAATCGTTTGGTTCATACCTAATTATATCAGAGTTCCTTATCACCTCGTTTCTTTCTAAGATATTCAACTACGAGCGTCATATAATAATACACTACGATACACACGTAGATCACCATAATCGGGCACACAATCAGTATAGTCATCCATGGTCCTACTCTAGGCCATAGCCATGTAACCATCAATGGTAGGATAATTGGTGGAAGCACTGCTGTGTACAGTACCCATGTAATCCATTTCAACATAACTTAAGCGTATTTACTGATTAAGAATAAGAACACTCCCATAGTAATAGCCCAGAAAATAAGATTTGCGATGTTAAACGCAATATGATCAGGGTCGTTCCAGTCGTCAGGTAGTTTCATTGTATTATTTGTCGTCGTTAGCAAGCCACTCAGTGAGTAGTCTATGAACAGGAGGACCTTTTCCACCTGCAGTACTATTCAGAGTGACAACATATAAGCTACCATCCTGACGTTGCACAGCGATCTTACCAGAGTCTCCTGATTCAAGTAAGGTCTCTTTAGTTAGATTAAGACTAACTCTACCAAGTACATCATATCCACGTACAGATGTACCTCTAATTGGTCGATCCTCGAACCTGAATACAGTTGTTGGTATGTGAAGGATGGGATCAGCTGTAGCGATGATCGTATGATTGGTAAGATCAACTGGCTCATTTAGAGTCAATACACATAGATCCATTCCAATGACTTCTTTATCAATGATTGTCCTATGAGTATTGACTCCATCAATACCTCTAAGCCTTACTGGCCATCCCATCTTAACAGGCCAATGAGTGACGTGTATGAGTTGATGATCATTGATAAGCATCCCACCAAGATGGTGAAGAGTGCCTGATCGATCAACATTCTCAATGATTGGAGTTACAAACGGTGCTTCAGGTCGCTTCTCAAAGATAGAACATGATGATATAAATACCGCTGATGATGCTATTAAAGCTGCTACCGTCTTGTTCATACTATCGTGTTAGTTTATATTCACCGCAAGTAGAGAGGTTAGGATCAGAGAAGAACGTTGTAAGCTCACTCTCAGCTCGGTTAGCCCAAGTCTCAGTAGCAAAGGTAACTTCAAAGGTCTCTTCTGGATGCTCAAACACCTTCTCACCTGTATTAACATCAACACCAGCTGTGACTGATATTGATGAGTTACGGAATGGAGCTGTCTGATTGACGAGGTATGTCTTTGCAGCATTGAGAGCTGCCTTATTGTTGAATCGAATAGTTAGTGATTTCATATTGTTAGATTGTTTACTTGTTAATGATGATGCTGATGAGCTCCTGTACGTGGAGCATATTCTCTAGAGTAGGGTTGTTCTTTAGATCATCCGCACTATGCTTAAGGAGAGCTTCTAGATCATTACCTTTAGCAAGGACGTTGAGCTCTGTAGCTAAGTTAGTACGGAATGTTGTTGTTTCTGTTGTTGTCATAATGTTTGTTCTTTCTTTAATTATACTGGAGATTCTTTTATAGTCCACTGTCAAATACCAATTCAACTACTGCCTGAATAATATCACTTGATAGGGTGATTACACAGATTGATAGAGCTACGATTAGTAGACGTTTCATAAACTTTTCAGTGTCCATACTATTATTATATTAAGGTTCCTTATTAAGAATTTTAATAACGCTGCTGATAATAATCTTCTTCACCTCTTCACTTGTCAATCCGCTGATCTCATGTCCAAGCTCAACGTTCTGCTTATAATACTTCGCAAGGAAGTGCTCGAACTCAGGGTAGGTTATTCTATCTTTGAGCATATCTAATTATATCAGAGTTCCTTATTTATTAAGTAGATCGAATAAATTGAAGCTAGGCTGGCTGATCGATTCACCATCATCTGCAGCTGTATCGTCAGCTGGAACCATTTCTCCACTGATAATAGCAGCATCAAGGTCGTCTTCAAGCTGACCTACAACATCTACCCACCAAGCCTCACTAGCTGCAGCATCTTCTAGGAAGGCTTCTTGTTGTGATGAGTCGAGAAATGACACGATATTTTGCTCGAGAGCATATTCCGAATCTAAAAAGGCAATGGGTTGGCCATTCACCTTAATGGATGGGTGAATTTTGTCGTGATAAGCGACAATGATAGGAAAGATCTCACGTTGTTGTTCCTTGGTTAAGCCGTAATTCCTCGTATACAGATCGAGTTGCTCTTGAGAATCGCGCTGTATCTGCGACAAGATTTGATCGACTTTGTCTAATTCTTTAGAGTTTAGGTGGTTAGTAACCGAGTTGTCGATTGAAAGGGTGTTGTTAATGCGTCGTGATGATATAATCCGAGTGCGGTAGGTAATATCACGTTTGCTATCATGTGAGATATTGGAAGAGTTCTTCGAATCATCTACAGTAGCAGACTGGGATTTTTTGTTAGACCATTCGATCATTGAGATCAACATGATTCCTACGATTGCTACGATTGCTAGTAATACCTTCTTCATACTATTATTATATCTGTGTTCCTTAACGGCAATGCCTGGAATTATAACTCCTTGGTAACACTTGACGATACGTACGAGGTGTTGAGTACCTATATCGGTGATATGATCTAGAGTTGTTATAATAGTATCGATACGATGGCGTATAGCTCCTATAGGTTCTAATTGTTGTTGATGGTACAGGATCAATCCTATACGAGTATCCACTATAGTCACCAGAACAACTCATGAATGTCATTGCTATTAATGCTACTGCGATTAGTTTTATTTTTGTTTTCATCTTGATTTTATTATTTGTCCGATTAGTATAAGTGTAAGGCCGCCAATTAGTACAGCCCACCGGGCGCGCTGCCAGTTAATATTTGAGGCATTACTATACGTTATTTCTAGAGTGTTCATTAATGTATCAATCATTTTAAAGGTACTCCCATTAGTGACTCATCAAACTCATCACCGTATTTATATTTGTCTCCAAAGTGTGTTCTTCTATTGCTTGGCATGCCATCTTGATTATTGAAATGACCATGTTCATTGATAGATTGATAACCGGTTATAGAATCAACTTCCTTCCACTCCATAGTTTTATCTTTATTCCAAGATAGCTCTAAGACTTTGAGTTTAAGTACATGCCAATCAAGAACAGTATAGTCATAACTAAACTCAAATAGTCGACGACCAGCTATTAGCTTTTGCCAGAAGACAACAGTACCAGCTTTATAAGTAACCTTCTTCCAGTTGTTTTCATCTTGATAGAACCACCATGTACCTACCCGCTCTCCTCCTTTAGTTGAACCAGCTGTCCAACCTTCACCAATCTTTTCAAAGTATTCTTCTTCAGGCTCTTCTTCAAACACATCCTTTGGCTCTTTAAGATCAAAGAAGGGTATAGGTGGGGCGCCTACTCCTGGCTCTACACATTGCTGAGCGCTGCATTTCTCAACCCCTATTATAAAGTTAATGATAACAAAGATCCAAGCTATTGTGCGTAGTATTGTATCAAACATATTACCAATGTCTTATTACGTTTGCGATAATGAACCCACAGGTTGTAATATTGGTCAACCACCAAAAGGTTCTAATAATTGCTGCTGCATCACACTCTCTGTTATCGTCAGAGATACGCTCTCCCATAGTACGACACCATACATTCCAGCAGCTAAAGAACGCTCTACGTAAGCGTCGTGATAGTGATGTAGGGTCTGGATTCACGGGAGGAAGTAAGGGGGAGGTTACCCTCCCCCTTTACGTTTGTTTTTATTATCCTTCTACTGTTGTACCATCATCAACGGTATCATCATCAGAGTCTGGATCGACTACCTCATCTTCAACTGGCTTACCAGTCTCACCAGGTTTTGTTGCTGAGACATCATTACCAGAATCAACTGGCCGGCCAGCATCATCAGATTTTCCAGCTGGATCAGGTTTTCCTGCATCTTCAGGTTTTGTTGCTGAGACATCGTTACCAGAACCATCAGGGCGACCAGCATCTTCTACCTCTACAGTATCACCTTCGTTAATCTCATCGATAAGTCCTTCACCTTCAGGCTTCTTACTACCTGCATTGTCAGAACCATACTTACGGAGACGTGCAGTGAACTCATCAAGAGTAACAGATCCACTCTCATCAGCATCTAGGCGACCGAATACAGAAGCAACTCGCTCTTCAGTAGCGTTCTTAAGAGGTGGTAGTGCAGCGAACTCTTCAAGCTCAAGCTCACCGTTATCACCAGCTACCTCTGCGAAACGTGTAGCACGTCGCTCGGCAATCTTAGCTACGAGAGCTGCTTTGAAAGCTGCTTTCTCTTCATCAGAGACAGTACCATCTTCATCAGTATCTACTTTGGAGTAAGTCGTCCGTCCTGGGCGCTTACGATCAGCACTCTTACCACGAGCCTCTTTACGAGCAGCTTTCATTGCATCCACTTCTTCTTGCTGTAGAACACCATCTTCATTAACATCAAATGGAGCGAGGACGGCAGGTAGAGTTCCGTTACCGAAGGTTTTATCCTTCTTAACCTTAACTGGCTCTACTCCTGGGATAGGATCACCTTCCACTTCTTGAGCTTGAGCTGCGAATGCCAATCCGAGGATAGCACTAAGTGTCATTACTTTATTCTTTTTCATTACGTTATTTTGTTTTGTTTTGTTTATACTTACTTTTGGTGAAGTATATAACCTTCCTAATGTGATTCTTCATAGAGCTTATTGATAAGCTCACGATATTTTTTGTTTCTTTTTTCTAGCTTCTTAACCTTCCTGTAAGCTTTAGCGAGTAAATCTCTGTATTCATTTAATGCCTCTTCATGCTTTTCTTTAGATATAGTCGGTGTACGTGTCACCGAGAACAACTTCTTCCATATACTTTGTACAGATCTTATTACCCTCTTCGTCATACTCATACCAATATTCCTCAGTTATATAATCTAATTCTCTCTTCATATATATTATACGGCCTTTATCATCTAAATCAAATTCTTCTGTGCCGTCAATCATGAATGTCTTTCTATACCTAATTATATCGGAGTTCCTTATTACTTTTTGTATAAAACGACCTTACCATTCAGACGTACTTTAATCTTCACAATCTTAAACGAATCAGTATAGGCATCAAACCCAACATCATACATCTGATCTGTATCATTCAGAATTGATGTGAAGGTCCATTTCTCAATACCTGGAACTATTTCAACTACCTTTAATGTACCTGGAACATAGTGTAGAATTAGTTCTTTATCCTGGTATGCGAGAACTTTAAACTTATTAACAAGCTTTCGTTGATCGGATGTTAATGGTAGTGCTAGCTGAGCTCTCAATTTCATCTCTTCTAATCGTACCTCTCTAGCAGCTATTTGCTCGAGACGCTCTGCCTCTCGCTTAAGTGCTACCTTAGCGAGAAATTCATCGCTAGTATGTTGTGCTGATGCAACTGACGTCATTAGAAACGCCGCCATGGCTGCTGCTTTTGCTTGTGTTTTCATATTTTTAGTTAGTAAGGCAGTAGAATCTGCTTAATATCTTTTGTCTCTACATCAGTGACAAGATTCTCATATGTAACTGCTACTAGTAGTTCTGTCTCATTAATGATCGAGCGGACAAAGCCCTCTTTCAATATAACTGCAGGGTTTGGGTTGTTAATCTCCTCAAACTGGATACGATCACCTACCTTAGGTTTGATCTCTTGTTTATCCTCTGACATACTATTATTATAGGCTATAAATTTTTATTCTCCATCCAAACCTTCAAGAAATTTGAAATCTTTATTAATGTCTTCAGGCTCTGGAGTCTCTGTAAACATTGGAGTAAAGGATTGTAAGTAGTAGAAGCCACCATCACTACGAAACCAGAATTGGTATTCAGATGAGTGCAGGGATACATAGTTTGTTCTAAGGTAGCCTTCGTAATAATCATCATAATCATGCCTGACTGTAAGGTCAACTATGTCAAATTTAAAACCATACTCTTTATAGAGGGTATCGATGATCATCTCTTGAGCACCATACTTAACCACCTCTAAAGATGGCATCTCATCTTCTACCTGCTTTGCATCAACCCACTCACCTCGATCAATCTCAGCTAAGATCTCTGTTAAGACCTCATCGTTAGTCTTAGGTTTATCGCTCTTACATGAGAGTAAAGTGAATGCAATCACCGGTGGTCCGATCAATGCTATTACTGTTGCAAGTATAGATAACTTCATGACTCTACGTAGCTTATGTTTCTAGTATGTGAGTAGATGAGCCAGTCATCCCATTTCTTCTTCTCGAAAATGTAAATATGATCTGAACGTCTATCATCATCAGTACCAGAAAAGAAGTCGTCAACATATTGAATAGCCTCTCTGCGATCATCAAACATCTTGATGGCATCTCCGTTGTATCTTACTTCAAACATATCTTTATTAATCTCCTTTACCAATAATGTAGCACTGGTCGCCGCCTACGCAGACAATATCACCTTGACGGACTCTATCATCTGTTTCATTATCATATAGTGTGCGAATGCCGAGCTGTTCTGTACTAAGATCATCTGTTGGTTCTCTTAATGCACTAACAACCCAGGCAACTGTTGTTGAAGCTTCCTTAGGTACAACACAGGCCCAAAATACGTCCCATGCACTACCTTTCTTAGCTTTTTTAAACACTCTAATAAGAGTTGTACTTTTCATTAGAGGTAGCGAGTATACCAGTTATCATCCTTATTAATTGTTTGTTGAGATGTAGTAGAGCTAACTCTCGTTTGAGCTTCACGGTTACTCATCTCTTCTTTAACCTGCCGTGATAGCCATGTTCGGTGCTGGAGGCACTTTGCAAATTTAGGCTCAGGCTTATTACGACGGAACATGTATATTAGTTTTTGAATTGGGTTCATATTACTCAGGGTTATTGTGGGTTATTATCATCAAGGAAATCGAGGAAGTTTTCTACATCGCGAATATCGCTATCACTAACTCCAGAATCATCATCACTATCAAAGTTGTATAGGTTCTTTGTAACATCACGCTTAAGTGACTTAATGTTACTATCGAGTGATTCGAACTTCTCTTCGATCATTGCAACAAGACCCTCTGTCATAGAGAGCTTATTGTCAATACAGTAATCGATTACTGCTTCTGGAATGTCGGACTTTTGCTTACGTTTGCTCATACCTAATTATATCGGAGTTCCTTATACCATTGCCTTTGACTGAACATGAAAGGAGTCAATGCCTGATCCCCAGCTATACTGGAGGTAATTACGAGCATGAATAGATGCCTTACGAGGGCTTCTCATATAGTCTTCACATACTTCGCAGCAGTGATCTTGGTTTCTGCTCTCAAATAGAACAATTTCTTCCATTGATCCACCTACTGTAGCAATCACCTGATAAGTTAATTCTTTTTCTTCCATACCTAATTATATCAGAGTTCCTTTTAATGAATCCACTTGTTCTTTGTCTTCTTCACAGTCTTTTGCTTGCGCTTATATGCTCGTAATGCAGCTGCTGCTGCAAGAGCTGCTGTAAGAGTAATTACTTTAGCTATTGTTGTCATTTTTTTATTATAATTCACCTAGAGAAGAGAGTGAATAAATCACATCCTTCAGGCTTGCTTTATAGAACTTAATCTTTGAGTTACAGTTGTCAACGTCAATACCTCTGCACCACTCTTTATGAGAGTTCTGCTCAACGTAACGAATGAGCTCCTCTAAAGATTTAATATCTTCATCTGCTTTATCGAATTGATCTTGCTGCATTGTATTAGTCTAATAGTGAGCGAAAGGCTCCTGCAATCGCTACGAGTCCAATACAACTAGTGATAAATAAAACACAGTTCCAGTTACCACTTATTACATGTGCAGTTAACGCTAACCCAACTAGGGTCCACCCAGCTAGTATTAAGCGCTTCTTTACATTACTTCTTATCATTGTTTTGTTTGGTTATATTTATGGGTTAGCTTTATCAACCTCCCATCTTCTATTTATATCTTACTGTTCAAAAAGCCAGTAAGGTATCCTTCTATTTAATCATTTTTTTGTTCTGTATCTAAGGATTGCATATACAAAGTAGATGCTAAACGATCCTCCAAGCAGGCAGTTTAATACTAGAGCAGTTTCAAATCCAATATAGAATTGATAACTGAATAAGCAGCTATAAGCAATTACAGACAATGTAAACATATTCAAAGAGAGGTCATCAACCTTCTTTGTTTTAAACGTTTTAATAAACTGAGGCACATAGCTAAAGCAGAAGATTCCTGCATATAGAAAGCCACAGATATATCCAAATGTCTCGAGTGGTGTCATTAGCCAACTGGAGTGTGATTTGATCGGACTAATCCAAGCGCTTTTAGATGTGCAAGATCAGCATGGCTAACTTTAACATCACCTTTCTTCTTACGCTGTGATTCTCGAGGACCATCTAACTTCTCATCCCATTCAACTGGAAGCGATTCGAGAAAATACTCTCGACCAAATGTTGTTGTTTTATCTTTCTTCATAAATTATGCGATTCGCTTGTTATATTTAGCATCCTCAACTATCCGCTTAACAGAAAGCACATTAGCTAACATCGGTACTTCAACTGCGGCATTACCCCGTCCAGTTAAGCTAAGTGAGCCATAGCCGAAGATACGGCCTAAGATAGACTGCTTAACAGTGATACCTTCTACAGCCTCAAGACGAATCTCTCCAGTCCTACGTGCGATGAAGCCATGCTTAACTACAAAGCGTCTATCAGTAACTCCAATCTCAAACATCCAACGGCGGAACCATGTGAGGGGAAAGAGGATCAACTTAATAGGGTTGATGTACTCCCACTTAGTGAATCCAAAGCGCTTAATCTCAACTTCATCTCCGGCGCATGTTTTTGTAATGTAACTCATAATGCTTCTTTCTATACCTAATTATATCAGAGTTCCTTTAGAAAACAACTGTAAAATGGTGGAGCGGGTGGGAGTTGAACCCACATCCACAACCGAAGTTCTGTCGAAACCTTTCCGCCCCTCGATTATATTATATCAGAGTTCCTTATGATATTATAGAAAATCTTTGTACTTATCTACTTTAACAGCCAACAGATAATCATTAAGCTCTTCGAACACTTGCTGAATAACTTGTGATGCTGTTGCTTGCTCTGGTCCTTCAATCTTACCATCTGCATTCCAATCATAGCTGATCATAAAGTTCTTTTTCTCAGCTGTGAGATACTCACCAATTTCTTCATCGCTAAGATTGTAGTTCTTATCTTTATCGTAGGACATAGCCAGCTCCCAATTGAACGTTTGTATCCAGAACTTGGCAGTAACTGAAACTACACTATCATAGTAATCACGTATGCCCTTTATATGACTGAGTCCTTGAATCTCTTCTTCAACTGACATAACACCATCTTTATTAACATCAAAGACTGCATCCCACTCCTTATTGATTCTCTTTCTTGCTAAAGTAACTGCCCACTCTCTATCATCAACAAAGCCATTCTTATCTACATCAGCTTCTGTTATAAAGTTTGACCTCATGAAGATAACTCTTACAGCTTTAGCATAGGTATAGTTCTCCATTACATCGATGGTATTGTTCTTATCGACGTCGAACTCTCCAGGATATGGTTGAGGGTGAAACCAATCGCTTATAGGTTTCTTACCTCCAAGAGCATTAACCGGCTCTTCAATCTTAGGTACTGGTACAGTTGTTGTTCCTGTGTTTACAACACCACACGAGCAAATTGTTAAAAAGGCTATTAATGCTATCACAATGTTCTTTGGGGTTGTAAGTATGGCCATCTAATTATTTAGGCCCTTTTGGTTAGTTTTACTTAAATGTTACCTATAGTCTTCTCTATCATCCATCTCAGGTCTATTGGCTCTATTGTCAATCATACCCATTACGTTCCATAGCACAGCTCCTAAATGATCCTCTGACTCATCACCAGTCCAGTCAGCCATTAAATGTCTCATAGTAGAGTCGTATAGGACAGAGTCCTTCATACCCTTCTTCCAATTGTTCTCTCCGTATGTCTCAGCACCTGCAAGGTATCTAGCCATTACATCATAAAGAGCCTTGTGAGGTACTAGACTCATGCGAGGCTTACCCTCTGCATTGTCTCTCTGTGCCCCTGTCTCAAATTGACGAGGTGCACCTGTTGTCTTAAGTTTTTTCCTATTGCTCATGCTCACACATTTGATCTATAACTTTACCTTTAAGATGCTCAAGATACCAGAAGAGAGTCTCTTCAAAGGTCTCTTCACGAGCTTCTAAACCTCGATCGTTCCACTGATCAGTGACCTCAGCTACAACTCTATCTATTGTATTTTGAGAAATCATCTGAATGCTGGCTTGTATTCACATTTGAACTTAGCGGTAGGTACAGTAAAGACTGAACCACCTCGAGCACCTGCCTCACCTACTGAGTATGCTTCGTGTACAATCTTAATCTCAATACCATCATCGACTTCACTCCAAGAGATGACATCATCCTCAAGCAAGTCAACTGCCTTTGGACACTCATAGTCATCTCCATATACATCCCATTGTAGTTCTTCTCTCATATCTTTTTTTCTAAATATTTTATCAAAGTTCTCTGAGTAAGTGTTGTAATCACTTGTACGGCTCTTATCACCTTTACCTCCATGCCATTTACTCATCTTTTATATTGTATAATGTCTAACGCCAATATCCACGATTAAACTTTACCATCTCAAGATAGTTTAACCCTCTCCTACCACCTGCATAAACAATCTTACCCGGGTCACCACCAGCTAGTTCACAGAGTAAATCCCAAGCGATTGGATCAGTCTCACTTGCTGATGCTTGACTTGCAGTTAACTTTGCATATTGCTCAACAGCTGCATCATACTCCTCAAGGACATCCTCTTCACCTGCTCTAATAATGTCAGCAAGCCTATTGATATTATCTCTAAGCTCTCTTTTATCTAAATAGACTTCTTTCTTAACTGGCTTCATAATTAATCTCCAAATGCATCTAGTTCAGCCCATTTTGCATTACCAAACACAAGAATGTCTCTCTCCAGTTTTGTAAGGTATGGAGCATACCCCCACACATCTCCACTCTGCCATTGAGCATAGATCCATTGCTTAAAGCCTCTACTCTCAAGAACATTTAGAGTCTTCTTCTTACCATGTACAAGATAGAAGTAAATATCTCTACCTTCTGCCTCTAACACCTCAGGAGGATATCCTTCCATAGTAAGAGTGTAGACACCATCTGTCTCATCAAGCTCCCAACTCCTACTATAGGAAGGAGAGCAATCACCGACACGCTCCTTGGTCTCGAAGTTGAAAGATTTTATTACCATGCTAGATATTGAGCTTGAGGTGAAGCATATGTCTCGCTCTTATCTTGAGCAGCTAAGATATGATGATCGCGAATGA
>Ga0222716_10002953_pt1 | contig 13714 bp, 5 predicted proteins | sample C33_13DmetaG_FD_165044 | JGI IMG/M metagenome (GOLD analysis project Ga0222716, IMG submission 165044) | Estuarine water microbial communities from San Francisco Bay, California, United States - C33_13D | ecosystem: Environmental > Aquatic > Marine > Unclassified | place: USA: California... | reverse complement strand
AGTTGATGCACCTTGTTCTATTTTAAATGGGCTAAGATTATTAACAATATCATAAAAAGTAAATGAGGTATCAGATGCCTGTACCCCATGATTCCATTTTTGTTGATTGTTAATGGCATACGTTATTCTTGCGTTATTGGTTGTAGTAGTAGATGAAACTTTTAATTGAATATTTGAATCGTCTCTTATGTCAAGAGCATAATCAGGTGAACTTGTGCCTATGCCAACCTTTTGGCTGCTATCGATTCTGAGGGCTTCCGTTGCTGGACTGTAACTATTTGCTGTATGGAAAGCAATTGCCATCTGTCCAGTTGTGCCTTCTGATACACCTAAGATTTTACCTCTTACACCTGCTGCAGAAGCTGCACTAGCATCTTGACCTTCAAATTGTATTTCACCATAAATATCGTTTGTTGATATTGTATTATCATTACGTTCTACTCTAATGATTGCATTTCCAGCTGTGTCAGAAATATGCATTTTTGTGTCGGGCGAATCAGTTCCTATACCAACATTTCCTGCATCTGTAATAACCATTGGTCTTGTATTATCAGTTACGTTTCTAAAGAATAAATTATTATTAGTTACGCCTGATGCACCACCGCCAATAGCAAATACTTTACTTCCTTGCGTATTTTGAAATAAGATATGAGATGCGTCACCTGTTGCTGTACCGCCTTTGATGTGTAATTTGCCTGTTGGCGAAGTTGTTCCAATACCAATTCGACTATTGGTAGTATCTATATGAAGAATATCATTGTCTGCGACTGCGACAATGTCGTTGTTACCTTTTTTGATGTATACGGCACCATCAGCTGTGTTGACTGCTATTTCGCCAAGTGCTAAATCCGAACTACCAGGTACATTACCTGCTACGCTCGAACGCTTTAATAAAACTGTTTGTGCCATATGTATGAATTCCTTTGTTGCCTATATAGGCGGAAAAGAGGAACTTTAATTAAAAAGTTCCGCCATCGATTGTTGATGTCCAAGAAGCTGCCCCAGACGTAGTCATAGTTAACAGAGCTCCTGCAGAGCTTGGTTTTGCTAATCTTGAATAACCAGCATTTGAAGCTTTACCTATAATTAAGTCTCCAATTGCAGTTTGTGTAATTCCTTTAATTCTAAGAGTGTCTCCACTTACTTCGATTGTTTTGTTATCATCATTTACATTAATTGTATTTCCAGACTTACTTAAAGCATCTCCTGCTATAATCTGTCCAGCACCTGAGAATTGTACAACAGGCATTGCTGTAGTACCAAAGTTAGATGGTGTTCCGTCATGAGTAAATACAAAACCATTGTCTCCATTTACTGTACCCTCTTCTACGAATACGAATGTGCCGCCTGTTAGTTCTGTGGCTGCATTTGCATCAGCTGATCTGGCTGGAGAAGCTCCAGCTATATAGATACCATTTTCTCCTTGGGCTGTCTGATTCTTAACAAGAACTCTATCGCCATTTACAAGAGTTACTCCATCAAGTGTATCATCTACATTTAAAGCAGTTGCAATAGTAATATTTGCTGTTGTAGCTACTCTTACTGAATCTTTAATATCTAGTGCTTGTTTTACTGCATCTACATAACCTTTCGTGGCTGCGTCTTGTGTCTGTGTTGGGTCAGTAATATTTGATATTCTTGAATTGTTTACGTTAACAACACCTGATCCGTTTGGATTTAGTGATATATCTCCGTTTGCATTTGTACTTGATAACTCATTTCCATTTATAGTAAGATTATCTACGCTTAAAGAAGTTATGCCTGCAAGTGTAGTACTTGTTCCACCTAAAGCTACAGTAGTACTACCAAATGTTAAAGAACTGTTTGCAAGTTTATTATTTGCAATTGTACCTGTTGCTATATGAGCATCATCAATTGAGCCATCTACAAGATGTTCGCTATTAATAGCATCGTCAGCTATTTTGGCACCTGTTACTGCGTCTGCAGCTAGTTTGACTGTAGAAATCCCTCCATTATCGATAGACATTGAAACAGTTACATCGGTACCAGACTTCGAGGTAGTAGTAGTTAATCCTGCTGCTCCTATAATTTTGAGATCGTCAGTAAGCAGTGCAACATTAGCAGTGCCAGAATCACCGTCTACGGTAAGAGTTGCTGCTACGTCTGTAAAAGTAACTACACCACTACCATTTGTTACTAAAGCTTGTCCGCTTGTTCCGTCTGCTGTCGGTAGTGTATATGCTCCACTAAATTCTACTTGTTTACCGAATTTTACTAACTCTGCTGAATTTGTTGAATCGATTGTAATATAAGTATGGTCTGCTGTTGCAATAGTCAGACCTGTTGAACTATTATCAACTACTTTTAGTTCGGTTGCTTGAGTACTTAAATCAACAGTACCAGTTTTTACAATTAAGTTACTAGCAGGATCAATTGTTAAATTACCGCTTGAAGTATCTATTTGACCTGCAGTGTTATTTATTCTTATATTACCTGTAAGTAATTTGTTAATTTTTGAGTTACTATCTGCAACTAGTATTTTTCCTGCTTCTAGTGTTCCTCCATTTATGTCTGAAGGGAATAATCCTGTATATAGTTCTCCACCTATGATTAGATTATTTGAGCCGTCTCCAATAAAGAGCCTATCAGAGTTATAAGAATACGCTAACTCACCAGCACTTAATGCTGAACTAGGGGTAGCTGCACTGGTACTTCTTTTAATTTTGATTATTTGTGCCATAATTATGTCCTAAAACAATCCTCCGTCGAGGTTGTCCATTGTACCTGTTGCCGCTGCAAGAGGTACGAATTCAAATGTATTAGTAGAAGTCTCTCTATATACTTTTAGCTGATCATCATCAGTGTCATACCAAAGATCGCCTTCATCTAAATTATTTCCTGTTGGAGCACTATCACTCCTATAAAATTGGTCTCTTAATTCTTCTATGGCATCCTGTACATTAGATGCTGTTAGAGTACCTTCCGAGTCAAAGGTTAGTGTTGCTGCATTAAGAGTTGCAGCACTTGAAGCAGCTAAATTTACTGTTGTTAAATTTTCTTGTACAGTTACTTGAGTAGTAGGATTTATTACTGATACTTGAGTTACGTTTTCTTCTACTATTATTGAAGTTGTCATACGAAGTTTCCACCGTTTAGAGTATCCATATCAGGATCCGCTGAAAGTAATGGAATAAATACAACAGACCCATTTACTTCTCTCGCTAATTTTAATTGATTATCATCTATATCATACCAAAGATCGCCTTCACTATACTCTAGAGGTTCTTCATTTTGTTTTGCTACTCCTACTTCATTCGCAAACTCATTTAAAGCACTCTGCACGTTAGTACTATTTATATCTTTATACGGACTAAATATGTATTTTGATGAATCTGTTTCTGGTAATACAAACCCTACGCTAACAGTAGATAGTTCTGGAACTATATTTAGTCTAAGTTCTCCTATAGTTATTTCGTTAACAGAAGTTCTATCTTCAGAGATAGTCACGGTACTAGTAGAAAGACTCATCTAGTTACTTCACCAGTTACTGTAGCCAGTCCTTTTAATAGTTTTTGAACACTTCCACTAGTAAAGATTTCAATATCATAGTTATATACTCCCGGATTTAAACTTTCAGTTACCGTAAAAGGTAGTGATGCTGTTAATATGCCTTGAGAAGCATTAGTAACTGCTCCTGTAAAAGAAGCAGAAGCAGATGCAGCATCAATCGAAGATCTCAATTGACCTCTGACACTATAACCTGTTAAGTTTTTAGCCGAACCGGATTCTTGCACAGTAAGTTGCAAGGAGAAGTCCGATCCCTGTTCGATAAATATATTGTATTTTCCTGCACTCATTAGTCTTTTATTTAATCCTCCATTCGATAATTATACCAAAAAAATTAACCTTTTGTCAAGTGTTAAATTTGCTAGGTCTATTGTTGTAGTTTTTCTTCAAGTTCTTTTACTTTTAATTCTAGTTCTTTTACAGCTTCAATTAGCAATGCTGTGAGCTTTGGGTAGTCTACTGCTTTATACCCGTCTTCTCTATCTTTTACTAACTCTGGTGCAACTTGTTCTACGTCCTGAGCGATAACTCCAATGTCATGCCCTTTATAAGTATCTTGCTTATCGTTCCAGTCAAACTCCACTCCTCGTATTTGTTTTACTTTATTCAATGCACTGTCTATAACTGTAACATTATCTTTAAGTCTTGCATCTGAGGAAGCATAAGCTATAATATCCCCGGCCGCACTTATAGTTCCTGCAAAGGTAGCGTTTTGAGAAGTATCTAGTGTTAAAGCAGTAGTATTATTAGACCTTAATATAACCTGAGATGCATCAGACTGAAGTTGTAAAGCACCACCTGAATTTCTAAGTATGCTTCCATTGGTAGACATGAAAATATTTCCACTACTTGTTACAGAACTAACATTAGCTGTTCCTGAAAGGTAAAGGTCTTTAAATCTTCCGCTTGAATAACCTAAATCAATAGCAGCATCTCTATTCGCTCCAGTAGTTGTTGCAGGTGCGATAATGCCACTTACAAATCTTAAACCTGAATCATTCCCATAAGGAGAACTTATATATAATGCATCACTATTAGAACCAATGCTTCCAACTATTCCACCATCTTTATAGAACCTAAGTATTTCTCCATCTAAACCAGTTTGGTTAAGAATTAAAACTGGGTCAGCATTATCAACACCTTGTTTAGCTATTTGTGTAAACCCGTTTGAGCTAACAGAAAAGCCACCACCTGATGTATTGTTAAGCAAAGTTGTGTCAGTAGTTGCCACCAACAGATTGCCTGATGAGTCTATAGTTGCTCTTGGACCTACGCCACTAGCACCATAGAATTTATAACTTTCTGCTTGGAAACGAATAGCTGGATTTGTACTTCTTGCATCATTAACAGCACTTAATCTTAATTCACTACCGTCTGAATCAACTTCTAAATTTTGGTTTGTGCCTACGTTTACATGAAGTGGCGATGAAGGAGTGACTCCAATTCCAACATTTCCTGATGAGTCTATTCTTACTGTTTCTGTATTACCATTAGCAAATCTTATATATCCATCAGTTTGATATAAACTTCCTCCACCCTCATTGTGAATGTCATATTTAGTGCTATTAATAGTTCCTGAAAGGTGGAGGTCTTTGAATCTTGCACCAGGGTCTCCTAAAGTCGTAACCCCGTTTTGGCTAGGATATATTTCATCAAATGCATCTGCAAATATAAGGTTTGTGCCAGAGCTGCCACCCACACCCATTATTAACTTGCCATTTGAAACAGTACCAATACTTCCAACTGATGAGCCATTTTTGCGGAATGAAACAATGTCTCCATCGCTATCAAGCCTGTTAAAATATGCAGTAGCATTGTTAGATTTAGCTAACTGTATAGTTCCATCTGATTCAATTACAGTTCCTGTATTGCCACCTGCACCATTATTCCAAAGAGAGGTATCAGTAGTCCCCACCAACAGATTACCTGATGAGTCTATTCTCATTCTTTCTGTAGTATCTGTAATGAAATACATATCATTAGTAACAACACCAATCATATTGCCATCATTTGTACTGTTACTATCTTCAATAATGATGTTTGCTTCTGCATCCACGCTTTCAAACTTTGCTGTATAGTTGTAACCACCCCCAGCAACTAAAAGACCTACATTATTTCCGCTTTGTGTAATTTCAAGATTTGCACTTGGCGAAGTCGTACCAATTCCAATTTTTTGATATTCGTCAATGAACATCGCTGTGACTAAGTTTGGAGCACCGCCACTAGCATCACTTGTTTGGAATCTAAGTCCGCTTGTATGTAAAGCAGCAGGTTCATTTGCATATATTCTTGCTGTAGCAGTAGAGCTTCTTGCAAAACTTAAAGCTGCATGAGATGCTGAAGAGTTTGAAATAGTTAAACCACCTAAACCTCTTCCTGAACCATTAATTTCTAAATAATCTTGAGGTGCTGTGTCTCCAATTCCAACATTACCCGCAGAATCAATTACAAGTCTTTGCTGTGTATCTACATTAGTTGTTCCAATAACAAAATTATCAGAAGCAGCATCATGACCTATTGTATATTTAACTGTTCCGTTTTCTGCAAATTTTAATTCAGCATCATATCCTGTATGACCATCGATAACTTGCCTTGCATCTGTTGTACTTGATTTTATATGTAATAAATCTAGTGGTGAAGTCGTACCAATCCCCAATTTTTCAGCACTAGCATCCCAAAAGAAACCTTGAGTTGAGCCTGTATCATCATAGAATGAGATGTCTCCGCCTTCTGTAATTCTTAATGCCTGAACCTCGCTTACATCTATTTGAAATCTTGGGGCTGCACCTACGTTATTAGCATCTACATCTAATATTGTAACTCCGTTCAAATCAGAATATAACTTTGTGAAAGAACTGTTACTGCCATTTCTAATTGATAGGAAAGATGAAGTATCGCCACTATTAACAGTCAACCCATCAGTTACAGTTGTGCCTGTTACGTCTATGCCTGAGCCAAAATTAGCACCTGCATTAAATAATGCTTTACCTGCATTAGACATATCAAGAGTAAGAGCAGTTATATTATTACCACCATCAACACCCATAAACTTCATGTCACCATTGCTGATAGTAGAATATAAAATCATATTGCTAGATGATTTAAACACCTCACCAAAAGAAGTACCACCATCTTTAAATCTAATCGCACCACCATCTGCATCTAAATTAATGTTAGCTACAGCATCAAGCGTTAGATCGCCTGTGCTTGAAATAGTATTAACATTAGCTGTTCCTGCAATATCTACATTACCGTTAGAATGTACTGTAAATTTTGCATATGTAGTTTGTGCAATAGCAGAATTAAAACTCGTGCCATTTGCAAATGTAACAGCCCATTTATCAGTATTATTATATAAAGTTCCTGAATACCAACCATTATCAGTTTGTGTATTATAAGAATAAATACCCCCACCTCTTGCAGTTGATTGGGTTGCTCTAAGTAAAATTGAAGCGGGTGCATATCCTGTATTTGTTGACTGTGCAATTTCTAGTCCATGTGAAGTGTCTATAGAATTTACTTTTAAAAGACCATTAGTATCAATACGAGTTTCGCCTGTTGCTGTACCATTTCCATTAGGTCTTAAATAAACATAGCCACCACTTCCTGAACTAGATAAAGTTGCATTAGAGTCAGAAGAAGTAAAGTGTGTGTCTGCTGTTACTGTTCCTGTTACGTCTATGCCTGATGAGGTTGTGGCTAGTTTTGCATTATTATTGTGATATAAAGTTACTGCACCATTCTCAGTAGCGACAACCATATTTTCACCTGAAGTGCTTTGTAAAGATACAAAGTTACCGCCTATAAGTCGTAATCCACCTGTTCCTGTATCTTCTACACGACTGTTATTACCATCATGGTAAATCTGTAAATCATTACCTGCACCAAACTGAGCTTTTATATTGTCAGCAAAGTTAAGGTTATGAGAAAAGTTAAAGCTATCGTTAGCTGTGTTCCAAGTTAAGGTAGCATCTTGGGTTGAACTTACAGCATCTTGAATAGTAATACCTGCACCATTAGCTGAAGCTGATGAATCACCTGTTGAATAGTTAAGGGTGATGTTTTTGTCTTTAACATCTAGGTTAGTTGTGTCTATGGTTGTAGTTGTGCCTTGTACATCTAGATTTCCAGAAACTATAATATCATTTGAAAAAGTTTTGTCTCCAGCAATTGTTTGTGTGCCTGTTGTTCTTACAACTGTGCTATCTACTGCTAAAGTGCCGGAGCCCGTGATAGCTCCTCCAGTTAAACCGTCCCCACTTCCAACACTAGTAACTGTGCCAGAACCAGAACCTACAGAAGTACTTCCTTGTTGTGCCGCAAAAAGGAAAGGAGATCCGCTTGTGTCATTTGCTCCTCCTTGACCGTAGTTTATAAATGCTACAAAAGCATTGTCTGTTATAGTAGGAGTAAGAACTACTTGGAAATGGTAGTAAGAAGTAGTAGTTAGAGAACTAGATATTTCTGCATCGTGATCCATGTCTATATCATATAATGAACCTGAAGAATAATCTGTTTTAGTTAAAGATTCCGTCAAAGAAGACCCTACATTTATCCAAGTACTTGAACTTGCTAGTCTGTATTGAAATTGTGCTGTAACTTTTAATCCGTTTCCTGTAAATCCTGCGGGGGTTGGACCAAAGGAGTCTACCATATTGAAACGTAAGTGTAAGTCTTCGCCATTATGTTGATAACCTGCGCTTGAAGAACCTGTCAAGGATAGAGTTTTTGAAACTCCTAAATATCCTGTTGTTGAATTTTTATTATCATAAAAACCATTTGCTGCAGGCCCTGCTACTCTGCTGTCTATTTCATTCCATACTGCTTGATTTAAACTCTGTACAGTTACGGAACCTGCTGTAAGTTCACTTGCTGTTAAAGAACCTACTACACTTGCATTAACAACATTAAGAGTTGTAGCGTCTATAGCTCCTCCTATAGTAGCACTTGTTGCTGTCAAAGCTCCGCCTTGTGTTACTCTGAAAGGAGCACTTGCTGGAGTAGCATGTCCTGCATATATTCTAAATGTAGAGTCTGCTCCGTCTAACACACCTACATTATTTCCAGTACCTGCTGTAACTTTAGTAGCAGAATTTATTTTTGTACCAGAAATTGAACCATCAACTACTAAATCTCCAGTCATAAAGTTAGCTATTTCACTAAAAGCATTGCTTGCGAATTTATACGACTTACTTACTTTAGGAGTGGGAGCTGTATTCACAACAATAAGTATATCTCCTTCTTGTGGGAATCTACCAAACTCAGTTTTAAAAGCATTAGCACTTAGTGCATTTGTATTTGAAGTGTTTTCATGATGAAAATACCCTAAACTTTCAGTGCCTTCTGAATACTTTTCTTCTACTGTGTAAGTTGAACCGTTATAAGATACTTTTGCTAAAATAACGTCTGATATAGGATCTGATTTGAATGATAGGCTACTTACAGATACTCCTGAGTAAGTCCTAGGTAAAGGAGTTGCAATTTGTAGTTTTGTATTGCTTTCAATATAATTTATTTTACTGTAAAAACGTGTTGTTCCTGCAGGAGCAATTACAATAATATCTCCGTTTTCAAATTCAGTAGTAAAATCAGTTGAAGAACCAGTAATAATGTTATCACCGACTGTCCCACTTATAGTTCCGGTCTCGGTTGTTATACCATTGTTCGCTGCTCCTACTTCTGCTAAGTATTCAAAAGCTAAAGGTGTAGTTACTGCCGCATTACTACTATTTACTCCTAAAGGTAATAATGCTGTTGAGTCTATTTTATTCTCTACAGCTTTTAAAACATCTCCACTAGTTGCGCTCTCTGACGCATCAAATAGTAAGTATGCTTCTGAATTTGCTGCCATACCTACAAAACTTTGCTGGTAAGAGGCTGTGTTTCCGTTGCTAGGATTAGTATATATTGTACCGTCTGAGCTTTGTAATTGATAGTTTACACTATCTATAGATACGTTAGATCCTCCGCATTGAATATGTTTGTCTATTTTTCCATCACTAGGTACTTTAAATATTTCAGTAGTTCCATTACTAACTTGACTATTTGTAACTTCAATCTTTCTTTGTACTATAGAAGACTTTCCGCCATTAATATTAACTGATTGAACTTGAACAATCATTTCTTTTGGCCCATCAAAGTCTACGCTTAAAACGTTTTCTGTTTTTGCTACTGTTAGCTTTTTGAATTTATCAACTCTAGAACTATCAATATTATGTTTTATTTCAAAATGACTTAGATGTTTGTATTCAGTACCGTCATCATTTAACACTCTTCCCCAGTTAATTCTTATTTGATTAGTAGCACCTAGTATATTAGAAGAATCATTTAATCCTGCATTAAAAGATTTTACAACTTCTAAACTCAAAGTTTCTGGAGCTGGTGGGCTTTCTCTAAAGGTAGGTAATTTATTAGTGTCTACACCTACGTCTAGTATATATCCTCTGTCAACCATGTCGAACTTAGAAGGTTCATACTTAGCTGCGGATATAGTATATAATTTATTTGGTTCTTCTTTTATATCTACAATTACATATTGTTGTGCTGATCCGTTTACAAGGACTCCTGCAGCATCGTACTCTCTAATTGCCCACATTGAGTCTGACTCAGGAGCTGATGTAAATGCACTACTAACTGTTACTGAACTTACTGACGACCCTGTACTAGATATAGTTTGAGTTTCAATTCTTGAATTAGGATTCCATACTAAATCTAAAGCATCACCGCTACTATCTACTGCATTATTAGTTTGCTCATCTGTTGTTAGTTCTACTACAGTTCCCCCTACTTTTGCATGAGTTATTAAGTCTCCTCTCTGGTAAGTATTTGTTACAGAAGCATTTGTAGTACTATCATTTATTATAGCACTAGTATTAGATAAGTATGCTCCACCTTGTGGATACATAATAGATAATTTAAAAGTATTGCCGCTAGAAAGATTTATTGGTCTATCTAGGTTTATACCAGTAACAGAACTAGAAGAAGACAATCTACCGGAATTAGATATTACATCTTTGTCTGCATCTTGAATTAATACTACGTTGCCAGGTTTTAAGAATCCTGCATTGATAGAAGATTGAAATGCTACAGCTTCGGCTTCTAGTATCTCTGTGAATAAACTCCACTTACCAAATCTATGTGCTTGTCCTCTTGAAGTTGCTCCGAAAGCAACAATAGTTTTAGGTACAACTTTCCCAGTTTCTAATATATTATTAGTGTCTTCTACGATCTCTACTGCTTGTTTGTACATAGAGTCTGGGTCATTCCAAGTTACTCTAATCTGATTTGATCTAAACTGTCCTCTAGGTGAAGTATAAGCAAATCCTCCTATAGTGTTTGCTTTTGAAAAAGTAAATATAGGTTGTTCATACCTATTTTGTGAAAATTGAATTTGACCATCTAACCAATATAACATTCCCCTAAATACTTGAGAAATATCTTTCAATACTTTGAGTGCGTCTGCTGCTTCTTTTATGTATACGTTTGCAGTAAATCTTGGCTCAAGTCCACCTTTTCCATCTGCTACAAGTTCGTCGCAGTATCTTGCGATCTTATATAATTCGAATTTATCTACTTGACTATTTTCTATATATTTTCCTATTCCGTATCTTTTATTTGTTACTAAGTCATAGAAAATCCAAGCAGGATTATCTGTCCATACTAGTTCATGGTTAACATGTCCCTCAGCATAAGTAGATAAATCTCCTCTAAAATTTCCATCCCAGTTTTGGTAACTTCCAGAGTCTACTCCAGAACTTATATTTCTGTCATACTCTCCATGAGTTCTTCCGCCTTCGCCTTTTGGAAAATAGTTAGTAGGTACTTTTACTTTTAATCCTTTTAGTTCATAAGAACGAGAAGGTATTTTTGAGAATGATTCCGCATCAAAAAGTACTGCCGAGTATGCAGCATGAGGATAGGATAATTTATCTGTAAATCTATGTTCAACAGTATCTAAAGTAACAGTAGCAGTATGATTATAATCTCCGTTTTTCCCGATAGCTGGGTCTACTCTTTGAATTGTTATTTGGTAATCTGATAAAGGCTTATAAGGAGTTAAATCAATAGTAAAACTTTCTGCAAAAGGTGTTCTTGTTTCTGTTCTAATTCTACCACTATTGTGTGCGTTTTCCCAAGGTCTTGACTGTTTATTAGTTTGCCTTGAACTTAGATCTTCGTCTGTAGGGCCAAACATAAGCTTTTGTGTAAAGGCATTATCTCCTGTTTTCTTATAGCCTAAAAAGATTCTTAACTCACAGTTTGCTGGTTTCTCATCGCCACTACTTGATTTAGCCGCTATCATAGTAGGAGACTTAAAAGTTAATTTTATGCTGTCTACTTCATTAGGATTTGATATTGCATTGTCTGTAACAACTACAGCTTGTGCAGTGGCGGCTGCTGTATTATCAGTCCATTTTCCAGTTATTGTATTATTGTTGCTGGAAAGAAGGCCTGCTGTCTGTTCTATAGCGACATTTTTATTTTCAATTATACTAGCGCTACCTATGTCTTTAAAACCTTTTAAATACGGCTGATCTGGATGACCATTCATAAATGAGTATGAAAAGTTTTGGAAATTATATATAGGATCTTCTATATTTACTGCGGCAGGAGTATTTACAAGAATCTCTACGTTAGTAGCATCTACTTTAGCAGTGCCTAAAGGAGTTGACTGTGTTATAACTGCAGTATTTGCATTAGTAAAACTAGCAATTGTACCTATCTTATCAATAGCTGCTGTTTTATGTGTGATATCTCTAGGTAAAGGTTGTCCAATCTCTACAGAAGTTGTACTAATAAATCTAACTATAGGAGTTACCAGTTCTACTGAAGAGTTAGCCCCCGCCCCTTCTATTCTTATAAAAGGATCAGGTATCTCTGTATCAATAAAAACATCTGTTCCTGTAGCAGGATTTATACTTGCTAAATCATCTGCAGAGAAAAAAGCAGTAGATGAAGTAATTATATTCGAGCCTTCAGTACCTGAAATTCCCGTAGAAGTTCCATTACCTGTAATTAACTTTTTACCTTTAGCAATTCTTACAAATCTTTTACCATCTTCTGTAGAAAGATTAGCAAAAGGGTTGGAACTAGTAGAATCTACTATAGTTAGTGTACTTGCTGTAAAATTACCTTTCGCAACTACTATAGGCTGGTATTTTTTGTCTTCTATAGTTACCGGAGTTTTATCTAAAAATATTGAATTTGTTCCATCTACCAAACCTTCAATTGGGCCTTCAGACAAAACGTCATATATTACTGCAGTTTGATTTTCTTCAGGCATGTTTTTTGCGCCTTCTATAGTACTAGAGGTTCCTGCTACGGCATTTGAGCCCCCAACATTATTATTTGAAGCTGCTTCTAGTTCATCAGCAAATCTTTTTCCATATCCCATTATTTTCTCCTAAAATGCATGAGTTATACCTCTATCTTTTCCGCTACCACCGCCGGAACCGCCGTCGCTTGTAGTCCATGAAGATGAGCCATCTGTTATTCTTGTATATCCTTGTAAAGCAAAAGGTGGTAGAGCTTCTTCCTCTACTCCGAAGTTTATTACTGAGCCTCCAACCATTAGTTGTCCGTATAATAAAGGCACTGGTACTCCTTCTTTTACATTGTTTTCTGGGCCATTGAATAAGTAACTTTTTCCTGAAGTTGAGGGAGTATCGGGAGTTAAATATCCTTGTACACCACTTAGTGCTAAATTAGTCCCTACTCCTTGTATTGCTTTTGTTGTGAATGCTTTTGCCCTCTGTACTCTTTCTGCTTTAGCTGCAGAGTCTACCGCTAGTTGGTTACCGTGTATGGATCCTTTACCTCCTGCTTTTGTAGCGAAGTCTACCTCAAATGCTGCGTCTGCTTCTGCTCCTGAGAATAACCCGTCTGCCATCTCCGGTCCGTACATTAATAAAAAGACTCCAAATACTACTTTTAGAACATCTTTCATGCCAGCACCTGCAGCAACTGGAGTGATAACTACAGTATCTTTCACAGGAGCTATCATTGCGTCAAGAGTACCATCTACTAAATCTTCTCCGTTTTGAATAGTAAAGTTTATGCCCTCTTCTGCACAACGTGTTAAGTATTGTTTAAATCCATTTGTTTGGCAATCAATAAGACGAAAAACATCACGAAAATTGGAAACATCCATGTTCCATTCCGCTCCGAACTTTTCTCCCATTTCTCC
>Ga0222716_10002952_pt1 | contig 13715 bp, 16 predicted proteins | sample C33_13DmetaG_FD_165044 | JGI IMG/M metagenome (GOLD analysis project Ga0222716, IMG submission 165044) | Estuarine water microbial communities from San Francisco Bay, California, United States - C33_13D | ecosystem: Environmental > Aquatic > Marine > Unclassified | place: USA: California... | reverse complement strand
CCTAATCTGGGGGTCACAGGTTCGATTCCTGTCAAGCGCGCCAAACACGTTAGTTTTTCATCATTAATTATTTTAATTTTACACTGCAAATGTGAATGCACAAACTTATTTGCATACATAGTGCAGTAAGCTTTTTTCAGTAGATGATTCAAATTCCTGTTTTAGAATCCTTACAGAATCTTTTAAATATTTTATAAGCAATGTGATTCAGAAGTTTTTCAACATGCTTGTATGATTCTTATATGAATCTTTTTGAATCATTTAGAGAGAGAGTTACTACCCGCCCATGCATGTCCCAAGCCCCATGCCGTACCTAATATAGACCAGAGCGAACTAGGATATTTCAAATAGCTTTAAAAGTACTGTTTAAAAATACTTACTTAAATTTAATATAGGTATGTTGGATGAATTTTAATTAAATTTTAAAGACATTCACCGATAGATTTTTTAGCACATGTTCTTCCGTCCACCCAAGTAGCACCTTCTAAATTAGCACGTAATAAATTAGCACCTTTTAAATTAGCATCTCTTAAATTAGCACCAGTTAAATCAGCACCTATTAAAAGAGCATCTCTTAAATTAGCACCTTGTAAATTAGCAAGAAATAAAATAGCACCACTTAAATCAGCATCTATTAAAATAGCACCTACTAAATCAGCATCTCTTAAATCAGCACCTTGTAAATTAGCAAGAAATAAAATAGCACCTCCTAAATCAGCACCACTTAAATCAGCACCTTTTAAATTAGCATCTCTTAAATTAGCACCAGTTAAATCAGCACCTTCTAAATTATAACCCATTAAATCTATGTTCTTTAAGTTAATTTTTTGTAAATTAGCACCATTTAAAAGAGCATCTCTTAAATTAGCTTCAGATAAATTAGCATAAGTTAAAACAGCATCCTTTAAATTAGCATCAGTTAAAACAGCATCCTTTAAATTAGCATCAGTTAAAACAGCATCCTTTAAATTAGCACCAGTTAAATCAGCACCAGTTAAATCAGCAAATCTTAAATCAGCATCCTTTAAATTAGCACCAGTTAAATCAGCACCAGTTAAATCAGCAGTTCTTAAATCAGCATCTTGTAAGTCACAACCTGCTAAATCCTTTCCTTTTAAAGCACTTTTATCTGAAATATTACAATCAGCATGGGCAATATTAAATAGAGATAAAGAGAGAAAGAGAACGATAATAAGGGAATAGATTTTAAATATTTTCATTATAATAATTTATTTAAATTTATGATTTTGTATATAATTTTTATTACATTAATTATTCTCAACCTTTGTTAAGCAGAAAAATAACACTGTATAGACAGATATTCTCAATACATGAGTAAATATTTTATAAGCAATGTGATTCAAAAGTTTTTCAACATGCTTGTATAATTCTTATATGAATCTTTTTGAATCATTTAGAGAGAGATACTACACACCCATGCATGTGCCACAGCAATCCAATAGACTCTTTAGGTATAAATAAAAATTTTAATGAGGAAAATTTTATATCTTTTGCAGAAAAATGCCGTGCTGAAGGAGCTTCTATACTGGGCGGATGTTGCGAAGTGTTACCTAGCCACATCAAAGCATTAGCAGAATTTTATAAAAATTAATTTTTTTCGTGTAAAAAGTCTAAGAGTCTATCCAAGTACTTTTCATCGACATTGTAAGCTTTTTTGTAATGTTCAATGCAGTATGGCTTGGTTGGAATATTCTGACCACCACAATAATGAAAACCCTCTTCTAATGGATCGCCGATTGGCCACTGACAGGACTTGAAGCTTCCAGTGCCAACAATGCTCTTTTTAAAGCTAAATTTTTCTCTTCTTCGAATAACTTCCCTTTTAGAGGCCGTTTGGACAGCAGCAGAAACACTTGTTTCTCGATAAATTGTAGAGGAGGAGAATTGTTGAGAAGGGGCAGTTTTTTTTCTTGAATTTTGTCTTCTCTCAAGGCCAAGTCTAAAGGCCTTTCCAATGACAGCATTTTTAGTAAATCCAAGTTGCTCGCCAATTCGGCTCGTTGCAACGCCTTCATTCCAAAGTTTTTTAAGATCTTCGACTTTTTGTGTATTCCAAGACATATTATTAACCTACTCTATATAGTTCTCCTTATGGCATATTTTATACTATATATAGTGGTGGCAATCTAGTGGAAAATCATTAAATAATTGTGAACAACTATGAAAAATCTTAAAGAAATTAACTTTCAAAATATAAAAAAAGTAGGCATTAGGGTTGATTTCAATGTTCCAACAAATGACTCATTTCAAATCACTGACAATACAAGGCTATTGAGAGCCAAAGATACGATTGATTTTATTCTCAAAAATGAATGTAAGATTTTATTGCTTTCTCATTTTGGTCGACCCAAAGAGTTGTTCGATGAAAAATTTTCCTTCATTAATTTAATGAATCAATTCTCTGATGTTTTAGGCTATGAAATTCATCTGTTGCCTTACGAAGAATTTTTGCAAAATGGTTTAAAGCAATTTAATGAAAGCATTAATAAAATTACGCTTTTAGATAACATTCGTTTTTTTGAAGGGGAGAAAAAAAATGATGAAGTGTTTAGTCAATCAATCACAAATGAATTAGATCTTTTCATCAATGAAGCATTCTCTGCATCTCATCGAAGTCATGCATCAGTTAATCAAATGGCTAAAAATATTCTTTCTGCTCCAGGATTAAATTTTTCAAAAGAAGTCATGGCAATCAATGAAATTAAGAATTCTACCAAAAAAAAATTAGCAATTATTGGAGGCTCTAAAGTTTCAACCAAAATCAAAACACTTTTATCTCTAACGCAATCTTGCTCTAAGATTTTCATAGGGGGGGCAATGGCAAATAATTTTTTAAAATATCAAGGCATAGCGGTTGGCCAATCTCTTTTAGAAGAGGGCTCGGAAGACATGATCAAAGATATATATACATTAGCGAATAAAACAGGTTGTGAAATTCATCTGCCAACAGATGTTGTCTTAAATGATGAGCAATCTTTGTCCATAGACCGTCTAAGTAATCAAAATCAATTTAGTATTCTCGATATATCTAACCACTCTATTGGGGTTTTGGAACAATTGGTCCAAAGAAGTGAGATTGTCTTATGGAACGGCCCAATGGGAATGATCGAAGATCCTCGATTTGCACAAGGGTCATCAAAACTAGCTTATCTTCTTGCTAACTCATCCTGCGATGTAGTGATCGGGGGAGGTGATACTTTGCTTGCAATTAATATCGCCGGAGTAAGTTTTGATCATTATCATTTTGTCTCTACTGCAGGGGGCGCTTTTTTAGAGGCTCTAGAAGATAAAGAATTGCCTGGAATTATTGCTCTTCAATAGTTCCGATAAAGTGTTTTTTCAATAACGGAATTTGAATAATCGTAAAAGCCAGGGTGATGCCCATGATCCCAAATACTTTAAAGTTAACCCAAAAGTCAGTTGATTGAGTTCTCCAGATAATTTCGTTGAGCACTGCAAGGAAAATAAAAAAACCAGACCACATTTTATTCATTAAAGACCATCCTTGATCCGTTAGTTTCATTGAGGAGTTTAAAAGAAGTTTTAAAACGGGTTTATTTATAAAAGTACTCCCAATTAAGACAATGGCAAAGAGCGTATTGATGATCGTTGGTTTCATTTTGAAAAAGATATCATTTTTTAAGAACAGGCTTAGTCCACCGAAAACCACTAAAATTATTGTACTCACCAACATCATAGTTGAAACTTTTTTTTCCTTAATATAGAGAGCAGCAAGAGAGATTAATGTTGCAATGATAACAGCGGCAATACTGAGATATAAATCTTTATCTGATTTATAATAAACAGCAAAAAATATAATCAGAGGAAAAAATTCGAAGAGTTGTTTCATTTTATTTACAAGAGTCTATCTAAATATTCAGAAAATTGAAACTTTCTTAAATGACTCATATCTTCCCCATAGCCTTCAAAAAGAATGGGAATAGAAAAATCCTTCATTATGGATAAAAGAGCTCCATATTTGGCATTACTATCTACTTTATTTACAATGATTCCATTAAGATTAATACTATCTTGAAACCCTTGAATAATATGTTTTGAAGCTAGACCAGTATTTGCATCAATCGTTAGTAAATTATAAACATGATTGAATTTTTCAGATTTCTTTTTAATGACATTTGATAGTTTTTCCAATTCAGCCATGAGATTTTTATTATTGTGCTGTCGACCAGATGTGTCCACTATAATAACATCACAATCAGCTAATTGATCTATGCCTCTAAAGACAACGGCAGAGGGATCTTCTTTGTCCTGTCCTTTAACAATAGGTATTTCAAATTTATTGGCGAAAAATTCTAATTGTTCCATGGCCGCAGCACGAAAGGTATCGGCTGCTATAACTCCCGGTTTTAAAGCGTTTTGTTGAAAATAATGAATAAATTTACCAATAAATGTTGTTTTTCCTGAGCCATTATTTCCCGCGATAACAAATAAACTCTTATGGGCGGGCTCATAATTACCAAAGTCCTTGTCTTGAAATTGTTCAGTTAATTCTTTTTTGATGAGTGTTTTTAAATCATCCTCTTTAGAGTTTGATTTTTTAATTTTTTCTAAAATGAGATCTGCAAATTTTGGCTCGACGCCACTTTCAAAAAGTAAATCCTCGACTTCATCAACATTAAGTTTTTTTTGAAATATTTTTTTTAAAAAGAACATTGCGTAGTCACTATTTCTCCAAGCGACATGCCTATCATCGGTATTTGATGTTTAATGTAGTTTTGATCATATCCAGAAATATGATGTGTATTCAATTCTTCAATTAAAATTTTTCTTTCATCGCTCAAATTTTTTTTCACTAAGTTAAAAAGATTATCGCCCAAATATCTTAAATCTTGGGCTCTTTTTTTTATAATTGATTTCTCTAATTGAGGCATTCTTGCTGCAGGAGTATTTTTTTTGGGGGAAAAAGGAAAAATATGTAAATGTGAAATTTGATTATCATTGATTAGATTATAAGTATTTTGGAACATCTCTTCATTTTCAGTTGGAAATCCTGCTATGATATCAGCTCCAAAAGTAATTTCCTTTCTAACTTTACGACAACGTTCTATAAAATTATTAACATCTTTCGGATTATGTCTTCGTTTCATTCTTTTTAAAATCATTGCGTCACCAGATTGAATACTTAAATGTAAATGAGGCATGAGACGATCATTTTCTAATATTTCAAAAAAATGTTCATCTACTTCGACGCAATCGATTGATGATAGTCTTAATCTTTCCAGAGATGTTTGCTTGAGAATATCTTTAATTAAAAGACTCATACAATAGTGATAATCAAAGTCACTACCGTAGTCTGAAATATCGACGCCTGTTAAAACAACCTCTTTGACTCCGCTGTCCACATGCCTTTTTACTTCATCAATTAAATACGAGGGGTCAAAACTACGATTATTACCTCTTCCAAATGGTATGATACAAAAGGTACAGCGATGGTTACATCCTTGTTGAATGACAAGGCTTTCACGAACCCCAAAACTTTCATTTTGAAGCGAGGGATCTACATCTAAAGGATTTGCAAATATATCTTCTAGAAAAGGAGTAGTTTGATGATCTATTAATATTTCATCCCAAGTTTTTTGTTTGAGTTTATTGATATTATCAATCACATAATCAACCTCTGGCATCTTTTTATAATCATCGGGGGAAATCTGGGCAGCACAACCTGTCATCACTAATTTAGCATCAGGGTTTTCCTTACGTGCTCGCCTAATTGTTTGACGCACTTGCCTTTCTGTTTCATTGGTAACAGCGCAGGAATTAATGACGATAATATTATCTTGATGAAGAATTAGTTCTTCGATTTTTTTTCCCTCAAAGTTGTTGAGGCGACAACCAAAATTAACGACTTTTGTCATGAGAGGTTAATGGTGGAGTGATAAACAATCTCTGCCGGGCCCTTTAAGGAAACCATTTTATTTTCTACTTCAGTTTCTAACTGTGACTGCTCTGTTAAAACTTTAATTTTGGAACCAACATAATGGTTGTGATGAAGAACAAAAGCTGTTGCGCAAGTGCCGGAACCACAAGCTAATGTATGCCCTCCTCCTCTTTCCCAAAATAAAACTTTTATTAATTTATTATTTAGTTTTTGAACAAAAGTAATATTAGCTTGTTCAGGGAAATAAGCATGACTTACTAATTGAGGACCCAGTACCTCTAAATTAATTAATTGAATATTTTTTACTAAGATTACACAGTGAGGGTTGCCAATATTGGCCGTCATGATTTTGATAACCCCTGGTATTTTAATTTTTTTAAACTGAAGATTTTGTGTTTCCATTTTTTTACTCAATGGAATTTTTTTCCAATCCAAAGAAATTTCACCCACATTAATATGATACTCTTTGCCAATTTTTTTACCGTAATGAATAAACTTCTGGCTTTTAATAATAACATTCTTCTTTTTTTTAATTTCTGTTAGATATTTGTAGGCGCAGCGAAGTCCATTCCCACAGTTTTTTCCAAGAGATCCATCAGAATTATAAAAAAACACTTGATGATATTGCCCTAATTGCTTTAACAGAATTAATTGATCGCAGCCAATACCAAACCTTCGATCACAGAGTTTTTTGATCATCTTTTTAGACTTTCTAATGATATCAACGTTTTTATCGACAATGACAAAATCATTTCCTGCCCCGTGAGCTTTAATAAAAGGTATTTTCATTGAACAGCTATAGTGATATAAAACCACTCGTTAATAAAGAAAAAATTAGTCGACCGATGAGTTTCATCCGTCGATTTTTTTTATTTTTTAAATGCTAGAAAATATAACAAATAAAATTACAGGAATATTCCAAGGCCTCTCTAATAAGGGAGCTATTACCGAAAAGGATTTAGACACGACACTTCGTGAAGTTCGAGTTGCATTATTAGAGGCAGATGTTTCATTAAAAGTTTCCAAAGATCTCATCAAAAATATTCAGGAAAAAGCACTTGGACAAAAAGTGATCGAAAATGTTCAACCCGGTCAACAAATTATTAAAATTGTCAGTGACGAGTTAACTGAAATTTTAGGTAGTCAAACCAATGAATTAAATTTTAAAAATAAGCCATCAGTGTTTTTGATGTGCGGTCTACAAGGTGCTGGTAAAACTACTTCAATAGCAAAATTGGCATATTATTGTCAAAACACACTCAATAAAACAGTCTCCCTAGTATCTACAGACTTGCGAAGACCAGCGGCGATTGAACAATTAAGAGTTCTAGCCCAAAAAAATAATATTCAATTCATTGAACCTTCGAGTGAAAACGTAATAGATATTGTTCAAACGGCTCTTACTCAAAGTGAAAAGCTTCTTTCTGACATCCTTATTATTGATACATCAGGTAGAATTAGCACCGATGAAGAATTACTATTAGAACTAAAAACTATTTATGAATTAGCAAAGCCCCAAGAAAATCTTCTTGTTCTGGACTCTATGATGGGTCAGCAAGCATTAAGTGTTGTTGAGGCTTTTAATCAAACAGCCCCACTGACGGGTTTTATTCTTACTAGACTCGATGCGGATCCAAGAGGAGGTGTGGCGCTTTCAGCAAAATATCAAACAGGGCTCCCTATTCGTTTCTTTGGATCTGGTGAAAATATTACTGATTTTGAGGTATTTCATCCTGATCGCATAGCTTCCAGAATATTAGGAATGGGCGATGTGGTCTCCTTGGTTGAAAAAGCGCAAAAAGATTTTGATAACAAGGAAATGGAAAACCTCCAAGCCCAAATGATGAGTGGGAAATTTAATATGGAAGGTTTATTAAAGCAATTTTTACAAATGAAAAAAATGGGAGGCATGTCGGGGCTAATGTCCTATATGCCTGGTGTTGGGAAAATTAAAAGTATGATGGAAAATGCAGATTTGGATGAGAAAATTATCGATCATCAAATTGCAATTATTCGATCCATGACTAAACAAGAACGCTCTGATCCCGATATTTTAAAAGCATCTCGAAAAAAAAGAATAGCTTCGGGTTCTGGAAGACAGGTTCATGAAGTCAACAGACTTCTAAAACAATTTGAGCAAACTAAAAAAATGATGAAACAAGCTCAAAAGCCTGGTTTTGCCAATAAGATTAAAAATCTTTTAGGCGGTAACCAAATGCCAACGATTGAATAAAATAAGAAAGGAGAAATCATGGCAACAAAAATAAGACTAGCAAGAGGAGGCTCAAAAAAGAGACCTTTTTATAGAATAGTAATCGCAGATGAAAGAGCACCACGTGACGGCAACTTCATTGAGAAGATCGGAAACTTTAATCCTATGGTTCCTAAAGATCATAAAGAAAGAGTAGTGATTAGCAAAGAACGCGCTGAACATTGGTTAAAAGTAGGAGCGCAACCTACGGATCGTGTCCAACGAATTTTATCTGACTTAGGACTAATGGAGGCCCCTAAAGTTACTGAGAAAACAAAAAAACACCTACCAAAAGCTAAAGCGCAAGAAAGAATTAAAGCTAAAGAAGAGGCTGCACTAAAAGCCGAAGAAGCCGCAAAAGCAGCGGCGGAAGCAGCAAAAGCAGAAGCAGAAAAACCTGCTGAAGAACCTGCAATAGAGGAACCAGCACCAGCAGAAGCAACGGCTGAAGAAACTCCTTCTGCTCCTGAAGAGGCACCAGCTGAAAGCGAAGAAGTTTCAGCAGAGCCAGAAGCCGCTGCACAAGAGGAACAACCGAAAGAATAGCAATTTCTCTTGTCTTTATTAGATAATTTTATTCAAGTTGGTAAGATCGGCAGACCCAAGGGAACGAAGGGTCTGCTGAGACTTCATTGTTTTTTAAATGACAATCGAGATATTAATCAATTTCAAAAATTTTACCTTGAAGATGAAACAACTATTAATGTCAAATTAGTTTCTTTTGACAGTAAAAGCCCTTTAGTTACGATTAATGATATCAGTGATCGAAATCAAGTAGAGGTTTATGTTAATCAATATATTTATTTACAAAAAGAAAAACTTTCCCCCACACAAGAAAATGAATTTTATTTTCATGACTTAGAGGGTTTAGATGTGGTGGATCAACAAAACGAGATTGTTGGCAAAGTAGAGTCTGTAGTTAATTTTGGAGCAGGAGATCTTTTAGAAATTTATTTTCTCAAAAGTTCCAAAAAAGAGTTTTTTCGATTTACCGAGACTAATTTTCCTAAAGTCGATATCAAAGAAAAAAAAATTACCATTAAATCTTAATGATCACTTTTCATATTTTAACTTTATTTCCTGAGAGCTTTCCTTCCACCTTAAATATCGGTTTATTGGGTAAGGCTTTCCAAAAAAATTTATTTAAAACCAATATTATTAACATAAGAGATTATAGCGAGTTATCTGCTAATTCAGTCGATGATAAACCTTTCAGCGGAGGGGCCGGAATGGTTTTACGCCCAGATATTATCTCAAAGGCCATAGAGAAAAATTTTTCTTCTGCAGATATTAAAAGTTTTAAAAAAATCTGCTTTTCAGCTAAGGGGAAGCCTTTAAACCAGAACTACCTAGAAGAAGGCAAAGACCAAAAGGATTTTATTTTACTCAATGGACGCTATGAAGGTATCGATCAACGCGTCATTAATTTTTATAATTTTGAAGAATTATCAGTGAGCGATGTTGTCCTTAATGGGGGAGAAATAGCCTCTCTTTTATTTATTGAGTCCTTTATGAGATTACAGCCCGAAGTATTAGGAAACAAGGACACTCATTTATCGGAGTCTTTCTATAATGGCCTACTTGAGCATGACCAGTTTACTAGACCTAATCCTTGGATTGGACCAGATAATCAACCTTATGAAGTTCCCTTGGTCTTGACTAATGGCCATCATGGAGAGATTGAAGCCTGGAAAAAGCAAAATGCTATAGAAAATACTGAAAAAAATAGGCCTGATTTAATGAAAAACTATTTAAAAAAAAGCAAAAATGAGTAATATATCCCGCTCTAATACCACCCACACCTAGTATTGGATGGAGCAAAACATGAATGAAATAATTAAAAATTACGAACAATCTCAAATTCAACAAATTTTAAAAAATTCTAAAGTTACAGATTTCGCACCTGGTGACACTGTTAAAGTGAATGTTAAAATTAAAGAAGGAAACAAAGAAAGAGTTCAGGCTTTTCAAGGCGTTTGTATTGGAAAGAAAAATAATGGATTAAATTCTTCTTTTACAGTTAGAAAAATATCTAGCGGTGAAGGCGTAGAAAGAGTTTTTCCACTTTATAGTAATGTGATTGAGTCAATTGAAAGAATTAAAGTTGGCGATGTCAGAAGAGCTAAACTTTATTATTTAAGAGAACTATCCGGTAAGAAAGCAAGGATTGCTGAAAGAACCGATGGTCGTTCCTATGACGATGATCAATATATTTCTTCTATTAAAGATATTGAGGTTGCACCAGAAGAGCAACCAGCTGAAGGTACTCCAGCAGTAGAAGAAGCTCCTGCGGCTGTTGAAGAAAAAGTAGAGGCCGCTCCTCAAGAGGAAGTAAAAGCAGAAGAGGTCAAAGAAGAGGCCCCTGCAGAAACTCCAGCTGAGGAACCTGAAGCAAAAAACTAATTCGATCTTGAGCAATCAAAGCCCAAAAACATTATTTGATAAAATCTGGTCTGACCATCTGGTCAGACAACGAGAAGATGGAACTAGCTTACTATATATCGATAGACATTTAGTTCATGAGGTAACTAGCCCGCAAGCATTTGAGGGATTAAAAATCGCTAACCGATCTGTTCGCCGTCCAGTTGCAACGGTTGCGGTCGCAGACCATAACGTCCCAACTATCAATCGACAAAATATTGAAGATCCACAAAGTAAAATTCAAGTTGAAACATTAGCTCAAAATACTAAAGAGCATGGTATCCAATATTTTGATTTAATGGATCAAAGACAAGGTATTGTTCATATAATAGGTCCTGAGCAGGGTATCACCCAACCAGGAATGACAATTGTTTGTGGAGATAGTCATACATCGACACACGGTGCTTTTGGTGCCTTGGCTTTTGGTATTGGCACAAGTGAAGTTGAGCATGTTCTTGCTACTCAGACTATTGTTCAAAACCCCGCAAAAAATATGAGAATTTCTGTTAACGGTGACCTTCCATTTGGCGTTACCTCTAAAGATCTTATTCTTTACATAATAGGCAAAATTGGAACAGCAGGTGGAACGGGTCATGTCATTGAATATGCCGGCAGTTCTGTTCAGAGTTTATCCATGGAGGCTCGAATGACTGTTTGTAATATGAGCATTGAAGCAGGCGCTAGAGCAGGACTAATTTCTCCTGATCAAATTACTTTTGATTATATCAAAGGAAGACCTTATGCACCAACGGACTCGCATTGGGATCAAGCAGTTGAGTATTGGTCTTCACTTCCTTCAGATCAGGATGCACACTATGATCATGAAATTGTTATTAATAGTTCTGAGATTGACCCCATGGTTACTTGGGGGACAAGCCCTGAAGATGTTATTGCTGTAAACGGTGTTGTGCCGAGTCCTGAGAGTGCGAAATCAGAAAATAAAAAGAAAAGCATTGAAAGGTCACTTGAATATATGGGATTACAGCCGGGCACAAAAATGACTGACATCAAACTTGATAAAATATTTATTGGTTCTTGTACGAATGGCCGGATAGAAGATCTTCGAAAAGTTGCAACAATTGTCAAAGATAAAAAAATTGCCTCTCATGTCCAGGCTATGATTGTCCCTGGTTCAGGTTTGGTAAAGAAACAAGCCGAAGAAGAAGGCCTTGATGCTATTTTAAAAGACGCTGGCTTTGAATGGAGAGAGGCTGGTTGCTCTATGTGTTTGGGCATGAACCCTGATCAATTAAAACCAGGAGAGCGTTGTGCATCAACCTCCAACAGAAATTTTGAAGGTCGTCAAGGGCGAGGCGGTCGAACACACTTAATGAGTCCGGAGTTAGCTGCAGCCTCTGCTATCAAAGGGAATATCGCCGACATCAGAGATTTCACTTAATGGATAAATTTATAACACTTCAAGGTATCGCTGCTCCATTACCAATAGTGAACATCGATACAGATATGATTATTCCAAAACAGTTTTTAAAAACAATCAAAAGAACAGGTCTGGGTGTTAGTCTTTTTTATGAAATGAGATATGACACCGAGGGAAAACTAGTAGAAGATTTTGTACTAAACACCAAGCCGTACGATCAGTCTAAAATTTTAGTTGCTGGAGATAACTTTGGATGTGGGTCTAGTAGAGAGCACGCTCCCTGGTCCTTAAAGGATTTTGGTATTCGATGTGTAATTTCAACAAGTTTTGCTGATATTTTTTATAATAATTGTTTTCAAAATGGAATTTTACCTATTGTAGTCAACACGGAAGAGTTAGACCAATTAATGAGTGCTGCAAAAAGTCAAACAGAGTTTAATATCGATCTGCCTAATCAAACTATCCAGGCAGGAAATTTATCATTTAATTTTAAAATTGAAGACTATCGAAAAGAAAGATTATTACAGGGGTTAGATGACATTGGCATCACGCTTGGCTATCAAGACGACATTACATCTTATGAGTCGAATAAAAAAAATCAAAAGCCTTGGTTGTTTGGAGATCTTTAAATGAGTTCAAAAATTCTAGTCTTACCAGGAGATGGTATTGGTGTAGAGGTAGCTGATCAAGCTATTCGGGTTATTGATAAACTAAATACTTTAGGTTTGAACGCTACTTATGAGAAAGAACTTGTGGGCGGCGCTTCTTATGATGCAAATGGCGAACCTTTAACCTCAGAAGTTTTAGAAAAAGCAAAACAATCAGATGCAATTTTACTGGGCGCCGTTGGTGGGTCTCAATGGGATAATGTTGAGCGCTCCAAAAGACCAGAAGCCGGCCTATTGGGCCTTAGAAAAGAATTAGAATTATTTGCTAATCTTCGACCCGCACTTGTTTTTGAAGCATTGGCATCGGCATCTACTTTAAAAGATGAGGTAGTGAGTAATCTTGACATTATGATCGTTCGTGAATTAACGGGGGGAGTTTATTTTGGTCAACCTCGTGGAATTGAAGATACTGCCGAAGGTAAAAAAGCTATAGATACTCAAGTTTACTATGATTATGAAATTGATCGTATTGCTCGTGTTGCTTTTGACTTAGCAAGAAAAAGAAATAATAAAGTGACTTCCGTCGAAAAAGCAAATGTAATGGAAACAGGAGTTTTGTGGAGACAGGTTGTCAAAGAAACTCATGAAGATTTTTCTGATGTTCAATTAGAGAATATGTTAGCTGATAATTGTGCGATGCAGCTAGTGCGTAACCCCAAACAATTTGATGTAATTGTCACTGACAATTTATTTGGAGATTTATTAAGTGATTGTGCAGCGATGCTCACCGGATCTTTAGGAATGCTTCCTTCTGCTTCATTAGGGGCAGAAATTAATGGCAAAAGACATGGATTATTTGAACCAGTTCACGGAAGTGCTCCAGATATTGCAGGACAAGATAAAGCTAATCCGATTGCTACAATTTTAAGTTTGTCGATGATGTTAAAATACAACCTTAACCAATCAGAATTATCTGACAAAGTAGAAAATGCTGTCCAAAAAGTTTTATCCGAAGGTTTTCGCACTGGGGATATTTACACAGATGAAAATCAAACACTTGTTTCTTGTTCCAAAATGGGCGATCTCATAATCGAAAGAATTTAAGTTGGCTTCTCTAAAAAAACCAAAAATTGCTGT
>Ga0222716_10002946_pt1 | contig 13735 bp, 8 predicted proteins | sample C33_13DmetaG_FD_165044 | JGI IMG/M metagenome (GOLD analysis project Ga0222716, IMG submission 165044) | Estuarine water microbial communities from San Francisco Bay, California, United States - C33_13D | ecosystem: Environmental > Aquatic > Marine > Unclassified | place: USA: California... | reverse complement strand
AAGGTATATAGACTTGTCTACTTGTATATGCAATAAGCGCAATTTGGTAGGCACGAAAGGCAGTGGCACGCCGCCACAAACTTGGCCGTATCAGCGAAGCGGGACGAACCAATACAGGCAGGTGATACGAACACTATCGCTATCGAAAACGCTGCGCTCTGTGATCGAATACACAGTTCAATTGGAAGTATGCTGAAGCGCCCCTTACAAGCGTGCGCCACGAAAGCGACGAGCCTCTCAGCCGCCGCTGGATTACCCAACACCCTCCTGCCTCCTCCGTGTCGTTCCATGTCAACAGCGCGTCGCGCGGTCGCTCTTTGTAGATGCAAGGCATCAAACGTTCCGACTGGCACGGCTGCGTTTGAAGAAGAGCGACAGCTTGACAAGGTGAGCCCTCGCAATTGACGCTCATTCCCGACAACGCACACTCGAAGTTACCCGGATATTATTTTCACTCGTAGCTGATGATACCTGTCAAGACAAGCAAATATTTACCACATAGCGCGAAACCTTCGAAACGGTTCCATCATGCTTTGTAACTGGCTGACATGATCCCTCCTGAACGCAGTCTGAGGTATTCCGCAGAACCACTAGTGCAGCTAAAGCGAGGCACCGCACGCTACAGGACCAAATCCTTGACGCCCCGGACGCAGCCGCTGTGCTCGATATTGTGGATGCTTCACTAGGCGAATTCGGGGCCGTGAATGCCGTGACAGCAGTGTACCGTATTTCCCGACTTCTCACCAGTCGGGCAGGTAGGCTCAGGAAGAAAGAGGCAGAGCATATCACGTCAGATCCAAGGTTTGAATCTCTTGTCCGTGTGCTGGAGTCCAAATCCTCTGAGCTCGACAAGCTGGGCCTAGAAAATCGGCAACGAGCATATCATAAACTCAGGGTTGACGCCGATTTGCGTGCAAGGGCAGCACTCAGCGTCCGCCTCCTGGAGCGTGCAAAAGATATTCAGGGAGATCTCATGGATGCAGCCTCGGTAGAGGATGTCCTGCTAATGGTGGAGGAGCAGGGTGAAATATTCAACAAGGTCAACACGTCCACTGCGCTGCATCGCATTGCAAGGCTCGCAACTACGGCGCCGCACGCTGGCGTTGGAGATAATCATCGACCCTCGGATGAAATTCCGCAGATAACTCGTGATCTTAGATTCCGCCAGCTCCTCGAGATGGCATCAGCGTTGTGCGAGAAGATGAGCATTGTGAGTGTTTCTAATGTGCTTTGGGCTCTTGCCCGGCTCCGAATTGATCTCGGGGAGACAAATGCACTATTTGATGATCTTGCAGGCCGTGCGGCGGCGACAGCACACAGTGCACAGCCTAAAAACCTTGCCACGGTGGTTTGGGCCCTGGCAGTGCTTGAATACGAGCCAAGATCTCGGCTCCTCCGCGCGGTTGCAATGCGTGTGATGGATACTGCGGGCGACTTCAGGGCTCCTGATGTTGTCAACATGCTATGGGCATATGCGCGCTGGACCCGACTGGCGCCCCTAAACTGCCCTGGTGGCTTGCCGGGTGCAAAAGATGTGGTGAAAGAGCTATCGCGCGTTGCGCTAGCTAATCTCACAGCTTTTACCCCTTACCAGTGCGCCAATTTGGCGTGGTCACTTGCGATTCTAGACGCAGAGCTGCAACCAAGGTCGCTTGCGTCCATTCTTGACCGCACGGCATCAGATCCCTGCGGACTGGACGATACCGCGTTGACGCATACGCTCTGGGCGATCGGCGTGAAGGGAACAGCGATTGACGGTGCAGGTGGTTCCTTTCAAACACTGCTGGCTGAGGCTGCCAAGAGGGCTGTGGATCGGGGAGTCGGACGCACGGGCGCGGCGGGAGTACTTTGGGCATGCGGTCGCCTTCGGGTTACACCGCGGGAAGGCGAGGTAGACGCGCTGCTTGATTGCTTACTTGTCGACGAAGAAAGGGCATCCAGAGTCAGGCATGTGCATCCGCAAGCGCTTGTCCATGGCGTGTGGGGAGTCTGTCACATGGAGGGGGTCGCGCTTAGCCAGAAGCATCGGGACGCCATCATCTCGCATGTGTCTAGAATGATCAAGGGAGGTGAAATGGGGACACGTCATGCAGAGGCACTACGATCATCAGCCGCTGGTGCAGGGCTTGATCCTGTCCAGATGGAACGTGCACTCACTGAAGGGTTAACGTAAACGCGGTCGTGGATAGCCACAGCGACGGAACGGTGGGAAAACGAAGGTATAAGAAATCTCTTGCCAAAACTGAACTTGTGACTGCAGACGCTCTGAGAGGACCTAACAGCCTACTATCATCAGCTGGATACGATCCAAGTACTCGTAAGAACGTCGCCTTTTCCTGCAGTTGTCTCAGTGCGTTCTGCGCGTTCTCGTCTGCCATACTAGCCTCGAAGTCCACATAAAAAAGATACGAGAACTGCATCGTCTTGTTGTCCTGCTGAGTCACCGGATTCCAACGCATCGGTCGAGACTCCACCTTGGTGAGGTTAATATCCCTCAGCGCGAAGCATGCCAATGCCTTAAACAGGCTTCCACTCTCTTCTCTCATGGAAAACGCTATAGACGTCTTGTACGGAATGCCTGCCCGAGGGAGAATGGGCTCCCGCGCCAGAGCCAGGAACCTCGTCACGTTGCTTTTATCGTCCTGGATGTCCTCATCAAGAACATCCATCCCGTACAGCTCTGCAGCTCGACGAGATGCCACCGCCGCAACACCCATATGACCAGCCGCCGAAATAGCGGCCGCGGCGCCCGCAGTGTCGTCCACAGCCTCCTTTACGACGCCCAAGGCTGTGAGGTAGCCGTCGCACTGGGAAAGCGCCTGCGGGTGCGACTGTGCTCGCTCGATATCTTCTTTTGACTGTCCCGGCAGCGCGAGGAGGCAGTGCCGCACTTTGAAATAAACCTTACGAAATGAATGGATGTCCGGTTAGCGACATTTCATATCGAGACACAAAACCTGAAGTACTTACTTCACCGACGACGTGCAGTCTGTGCTGTAAGATGAGATCATAGTTGCGATGGATGGATCCGCCTAGGGAGTTCTCGAAGGGAAGGACTGCCCGATCTGCGGTCCACTGTTCCGTGGCCTCGAAAGCGTTTTCGAATTGTTCACACGGGCAAGGATCGCAGGTTGGATAGGCTGTGAGCGCGGCCGCTTCGCTATATGCGCCAGGCATCCCCTGGTACGCCACGCGAAGTTTCTTCTTGTCCCCCTTCTCGACGTCGTCGCCGTTCCCGACACCCGATGCGGCGGTCGCCTCACCGGTTGCTGCCGCCGAGACAATTCTAGTGATGCACCGAAACTTCTCCGGCACCACATCTCCGAAGGTCTGCGCAGGGGTCACGCCCGTGGCCCCGCCCGCTCCAAGGGAGGCGACCGCGATCAGCTGGCGCCATGCCGAGGAGCGCGCGCGAAGCGAACGCTGCGGAAACACAGGCGTATTCGCAGGCACGCCGTGTCTCACCCCGCGGGTTGTCGCCCGTGCGCAATATGACAAGTGTACATTCGCCGTCAACATCGCGAGCGGAGGCAAACGCGCGCTCCGGTTAACGAGTTTGCGGCGCTGTTTTATTCTTAGTCTACGAAACTTATAGAAATTCCTACTCGTATAAGTGTTACGAAGGTAAATACTTGTAAGTTTCGTTATTACCATTTGCAAAACTATACCAGGTGGTTCTCGTCGACACCAGCTTGGATCGGTACATGGACATGGACATGACGAAGGGCTAAATCAAGATTCTCGGTTGTATAAAGGCCTACCTATTGCCCCCGTAGTCGAGGGTTAGTTTAATTGGGGTTTGCAACAGTGTTCGGTTGGGTGTAAAATTCGTGTGCACCGTATAGAGATATAGAGATAAAATATATAAAATTATACATCATTCTAATTCATTCATTCGCACGATATACGGACGGAGTTCCCAATCAATTTATATATACATATATTGAAATAGTCTACGGACAGCACGTGCTTCAGGCGGTCGTATTTGTCAGAAGGGTTTCCAGCAACCCTCCGTAGTCCGGAGGGCGAACGCGACCTCTACAAATATTTTAATGATGCCTGCATATGTATCACATCCACTCAGTGCGCGCGCTCTTTACGTGACACGCACTTCTCAGGCACCTTTTTCTCGCGATGTTACTGCTTTCCAACGCCGTCCAACCCGCGCTTCTCTCAACGTAAGGGCCGAGAAAGACTCAAACGGCCCAAGAGTCGCGATCGCTGGCATCTCTGGTGCCGTTGGCCAGGAATTCCTCCGAGTAAGTAAAATATCGCGTCCAGCCTTCCTTATCCTAGATCCATATTGCTTGTTCGGGTTGAACGCCTGGACTCTTCCCCCGATGCAGGTGCTCACCGAACGCAACTTTCCGTACAGCGATGTAAAGATGCTCGCTTCGTCAAGGTTTGCCAGTTTGTTTCCAGTCTTTGTTTCCTGTTTTTTTTGACAAAGACCATTTCCTTCTGAGCAAAACGTACATCATCATGCCAGATCCGCCGGCAAGGAAGTTGTGTTTGACGGAGAGTCATACGTTATCGAAGAGCTTACAGAACATTCCTTTGATGGCGTTGATATTGCTCTTTTCTCCGCTGGCGGTTCCATCTCTAAAAAGTTTGGCCCCATAGCCGCGAGCAAAGGTTGTTTCGTGGTTGATAATTCATCCGCATTTCGAATGACTGATGGCATACCGTTAGTTATCCCTGAGGTAAATCCTGAGGCGATGGCCGAGTACAAGCTCGGCAAGAAGAACGGCGGTATAATTGCCAACCCGAACTGCTCAACAATCATTGCCTTGATGGCGGTGACACCTATCCATCGCGCAGTAGGCGTCAAGCGCATGATTGCATCTACATACCAAGCTGCATCAGGCGCGGGTGCTCTTGCGATGGCTGAACTGGAGCAGCAGACCAGAGATGTGCTCAATGGCGATCCGGTCACCATGAACATATTTAGCTGGCAGTATGCCTTCAACTTATTTTCTCATAACGCTCCAATGACGGGAAACGGTTATAACGAGGAAGAAATGAAAATGGTGAATGAGACTATGAAAATCTGGGACACAAAGGATGTTTCCATCGCGGCAACCTGTATTCGAGTTCCTGTCATGCGTGCCCATGCCGAGAGCATCAATCTCACTCTTTGCTCCGAGCTTGACGAGCAAGACGCAAGAGAAATACTGAGGAAAGCTGCTGGGCTAAAGATTATCGATGATCGTGCAAATAATCGTTTCCCAACACCACTTCAAGCGTCTGACGAAGATGATGTTTTTGTAGGCCGCATTCGTCAAGATATCTCTCAGCCAGGCAAATCGGGACTGGAGCTCTTTGTTTGTGGTGATCAAATAAAGAAGGGCGCCGCGCTAAACGCAGTACAAATCGCCGAGCTGCTTCTTTGAGGCGTGGCCAGAACAGGACGCAATGCCGATATTTGATCTACTGTGATCTGACTCTTCCCCTTGATGATCTTAAATCTTACCTGGGCTATATTGAAATAACATCTACTCTGTAGTACGGTTTGGCTCTGTGTACGGGTACTCTATAAGCAGATGCAATAGATGTAATAATCATATAAGTCTTCAACTGCTGATGAACGCGTAATGATTTGACATTTCTGTGCATTTTCTCTGGTTTGCGACCATCAGAACACTACCAATGAGGGTAGAGCTTCCTCTCTCCAAGTGTTGTTTTGTCAAAAGTTCAGGGTCCAGAAGTTGTATTTGTTCATGGTATTCGCTCCCAAAGGTGAGCGAAATAGTTCGAGGATCATGGTACACGATGGCGGACCGAGAAGACGAACCACTTCATATTTTTATAGACCGATTGCATGTATATTTATGAAAGATCCCAGCTAGGTGGAGCATTGTCAGCCCACTGTGGAAGCACACAAAGTTAAAACTGTCCTCTTTCGGTAAAGTGCCCTTTACTTACCGTATTCAATCGCACGTTTCGCACCGTGCTGTCGGAAAAGCCAGGTGGTATCACAAAAGTATCGCGCAACTGTGCGTATTCCATGCCTTCAGCGTAGTCCTGCAGTAGGTCCTCTGCTATATTTTCTTCTAGGATCCAGCTGTCGGGGCAATCTGTGGAAAACAAAGACTAATCAACTTCACACCTTAAATGGAACATCATCGGTTTCACTTGCCGTCTAGCCACTCAATTAAGTACTCCTTCAGGTTGTCTTCAGTGAGTCTTGATTGTTTGATCGAAGATGGGGGGACCTCTTCAAACACAAACCGTTCCAAAGTCTGCGCCAACGATTCCATCGTTGATCGGCGCCCGTATGTAACTGTTGTCGCGGGAGTGTTCAACTTGAGGGTCTCCACAATATCAAGCGGCTGTGAAAACACGCATTTCAAACACCCTCTGTTATCCGCACTTGAAGCAGCGTCAAAAATACAAACATACCGATCGGCCTGTGCTGTCTTCCAACTCTGGATTCGCTCCTGCCTGCACCAAGACCTCAACAATCTTCTCATGCAAATAGCCCGCCGCAATATGCAGGGGCGTAAAACTGTCTTTATCCTATGCAAAAGGGAGAGTTTCACAGAAATTCTTAGCCAGCCAAAAATTGGCTCACCAGGGAATCTACTTCAGCCCCGTAGGCAAGTATCGCTCGAACACACTCTTCATTACCAACGCCACAAGCATAATGAAGTCCACTACATGTTTGCCAGCGATGTGCTTAAGATCTTAATATAACGGGTTAAGAGCACGATTCACCTTCTGTCATCAGCATCGCGGGCTGCAACTAGGGCTTGACCACCGCCTCTCAGCATTTTTTCCACGGCTTCAATGTTGCCCTGCAAGGAAAAAAGATACTTAACATTCCAAAAACGAAATGTTATAACCAAGTGACAGACTTCACGGCATGTTTGCCACCATTTTGCCTCGTAATTCCTTTTTATGTCGTCTGCGACGACATCTGACGGCACCCTATTTGGAAGCCAGATGTTTATTAATGTGTTGCGAAAAGAGGTGGACACATACCAAAAGAAGTCGTCAATATCTACAAAACTCAAGAGATACTCGAGACGTGCAAAAGAGGCTTCGCAGCGTACACGCACGCCTTCGGCGGCATTCACCTCAACGGCGCTACCTGAACTCAGCGAAATGTTCGATGCACCCGTCACGTCAGCCTATGGAATCAAACGTACACAGTCGATCCGGTTAAACTGTGAGATCAAGTCGATTGTACGTACCGAAGCATTCGGCGGTATATCGATACACGTTCGAGGAATGCCTCCGCGAAATCGCGCACTTTTGCGAATCGGGATAGAGCTTCGCGGTGCGACAAGTGATGCTACGCCAAGGGTCAGTCCGACCATTTTCAGTCGTCAGCCAGAGAAGCAGACGTGGATATCCTTTAAAACTTTGAAGATACCAGCAGGTTACGATCCAGCATTAACACCTGCCCTCGAAACTCGTACGGTTTCGAAGTACGAAGGTAAATTTATATATAGTTATTTACGCAATTTATTACGAATGAAGGTATCATCGTTGACTTTCGGTCGGCAGTGCGATTACCATACGAACCCTGGTCGGTTGCAGATACGACACGCGCTCCGCGCCAAACATCTTCGGTCGCGCGTGTTTTTTTTCCCTATGCGCCTAGTCAGGCCTAGTCAGGACGGCGAGCGCACTGTGCCGCTTGCTAATATGCTGTTCGGCGCCAAAAATGCAAATATCGCACAGCATTTGCGGCGGCTCGATTGCCGCGTTCACGAAGAGACGCCACGACCCTTGAAATTAACACACGGTCGATCGATTGCACTTTGGTCAAAAGACCAAATATCTGCAACAGATTTCGCTATATTGACCTTAATGACAAAATATCGCTGTAGAACACGTTGGGAACACTCAAAGAGCGAATTACTCCTCGACGATAATGCGCGACACGATCCGAGGTCGCCCTCTCTGTTTGGCGCCCAGCAGCATCTTTGCAAGCGGTCCAGCACAACGAATAATAATAAAGGGCATTAAATAGATACAGTACCAATCTTGATCAGTTTGGAAAATATCGAAAAACAAAACTTATTCATCTTACCTATCTAGCTAGTAGCTAGCTTATTATCACAGTTTGCAAAACTGATGTCGTGACCCAGCCCGAGTTTTTTAACCGGGATTTTCAAAAGCGGATATTCGCTGGACTTTTCCATAGAGCAAACAGTTACGACCATTGCCCGGAAATTAAATTTCAGCGGATTTGGCCGAAATTTTTCGAGTTTTTCTCAGACATCAGTTTTGCAGACGGTGATATTACTTCGAAGGTAACTCTGAATAAATTCTCAGGTTTTTTATAAATACTTGTAAAACGAGATATCTCTCGGAACTTCTTCAGAGCACGCCCCCAGGGCATAGGCATGATGAAGCCGAGAGGCCATTGTTTACTCGTAGTGTCCAACTGTCGTGTCATGTAGAATCACCCATCGATTTTTACGAGGTCTCCGGGCACGTCTAATAGCGTCTAATATGCAGGCGGTCAAAAGTTTCGTCGATGTTGGTTTGATACGAGTAGCCTTAACTCTCGCAAGCGACATTCCCTCGGGGAATCCAATATTCTCGATTCATTCGGTACATGCCGCAAACGTCTGCAATCATGTTTTGGCGTCGCTCTTTGCAAACTCCACCTTCCCACCAGAGCCCGGTTTGGCTGAAACCCGGAAACTTGCAGCAAAGCAATTTGCCGAGACACTTGCCTGCATTTTGAACTGTGGTGGCATGCAGTCTGCAGCAATACAAAGCATCATTGTGTTTATTTGCGCGAATACATTTTCCGAGATGAGAAACTTGCTGGAGGACCGATACCTTTCGAACGCGCTCGCGAAGGCTACTGTTCGCCTTGTTGTTGATATGATAAAGAAGAAAAATTCTGGGCGCGAACAGCCCTTGTGCATTCATCTCATACCATCTTTTTCGTGGGTGGCGAGGGCAGTGTTATTGTGGATGAAAGGATTATGTTTGACACCTGGGTATTCGCACATCGTATCTTTCGACATTCCTGCGCCTATATTCAATATTCCTTGGTTTCCAAGCCTGAACATCAATACAAATCAAACAACAGGAAGAGATTCACGAAGTTTTCGCCGGGCTTTTGCGACCAGGGATGCTGCCACCTCATTTGCACGTTTTCTTACCAAACGAACAGTGCCACATCAGCCATTTCGAAAGGAAGTTGGTGAGACGCTCCTTGTATCTACTTTTCCCAACATATTGGCACATACAAGGCGCTATCGCTGGACTGAAACGCGTTCAGAAGGAGCAGGAATTTCAAACATTAGTGCATTTTGTCCTGGAACTACTTCAGCAAGACCGGGGGGTCTTCCAAGCAGCACAATAGAGGTACCTAGAGCGACTGGATCCCTTGGTGCACTATTTAGATCGCTCACGCAGCTTTTCCAATTGCTACCTGAAGCGAAAGAAATTAATTCCGCTTCGTACAAAAAACACACAAGCCAATTCTGCATTCCTGTCGGTCATTTGAGAGCTGCTTCAACGCTGTCTGCCTTCCTCTGCCCTCCGACAATGTGCGATCCTAGCCAAGCTGTCCAGAGTTTGAGCTTTCAACCTTCAAAACTTCCAGTTCCGCGGGTAAAAGTAACACCGTTCCTTGTGAATGCACATTTGCTTCGACTAAGAGGACATGCCGCACTGCTTTGGAGCATGGCAGTATCTTGTGGTTACGTTTCTATCCAGATGATCGATGACATGCACTGCGTGCTTGATCTTCTCGGCAGTTTTATGAAAGACGCTCCTGGTCTCAACTATTGTGACTTTGCCGTGGTTGGAGAGGTCCTCGCATACTCTCGATTCTTGCTCGCTTCTGAAACACAGGAAGTTCTCAGCTGCTCTTTCAAAACACTTGCGAGGGTAAATACTTCTGAAGCATGGATGCAGTGCACTGTAGAGCTTTGTCGACACGCATGCAAAACAATGTCCAAACCTTCCCTGGCTGGAGCTGTCACTAAGCTTATATTGGGAAATCCCAGAGCTGTTTCAATAATATATGAATACACAGATCTCATTCTGATTCATAGTGATGCTATCCTACCACGCCAAAACAGCTTAAGACCCAGACACGACACTTTGCAGCCTGATTTGGATCACTGTTACCTTCCAGTATTTTTGCTGTTAAATTTCACTGTCCAGCTTGGCTGCGTATTGCTCGATTATCCGAATAACCACAAACAGAATATGAGTCATATGATTTGGCATGATCCAGAGTTAGAATACCATAAACTGTTTGCAATATTTTCCCGATTGAAGTGTTTTGTTGAGCCAAGATCTGGGCTTTACGCGTCATTTTGGAGAAACAATGTGCATAGGCAACAGACAGATTGCTTCAGAGCAATGCACTTTGTAGAAACTGCCACTGCCGCCCTTGCTTTTGTCTATCAAGCAATGCTGATTCCGTCGGGTCCATTCTTTGGTGATGTAGATTCACAAAGTGCTCAACTGTATGCAGTGTTTCGGACTTTCCTTCAAGGTTTCAATTCCATGAGCAAGAATGTGGGTCCACATTTATCTGAATGGAAGCATATTTGTGAGATGCAGCTCAAGATTATTACAGTGATATGTGGGTCTGGCGGTAACCTTAGCAGTCTTGGTGCAAAGTGCCGCGACAAGCCTTTGCATCATTCTCTCGAGCCCCGCGCTTCCATTTCCGACAGCGCCCGCGATGCGCTCGCATTCATTTGTGGATGCACAGAAGCCGACTGCAGTCACGCTAAGGACGTCACTTGCCTGCATGATTTGACAGCTGTCATATTCGACTACTTTGCAAATGAAATATGTCTAGAACACGAAACATATGGTCCGGACAAAAATGCATGGCCATCAAATAAGATTGACATGTTGACCCAGAGCACTGCAAGCTATGCCACTGAGGAAGTACCTGTTTCATGGAAGACTGAAAGAAGTTGCATCGGGACATCTGACGATTTGTGGGACCCAAATGACACAGATCTCGGTCATGCAAACATGCATGGTACCTGTTCAAAACTTTCAAGAAAGAATATCAGGAGAGCACATGCGGATCATATTTACGTCATGAAACGAAAGGCACGTCGTGTGTACCTTCATCCTGACACTCAAAGGGCGATTGTAGAAGTCGTACTCCGCCTACTAGCACACGCGGACCACTATCTTGAGCATAGGTCCCCTGAAAGAATTATTCAACACCGCACGAAAGCAAAGTGCAACGCACAAAAACAAATGGGTTTCATTTTCCTACGTCTTCATCTCAAGCGCTCTGAAAACAGAGAAGTACTTTCTAACCTGCTTTCATCGATCCATTTACTTGATAACGACGAAGTTCGTGCGCTTCGTCTCTCGTGTGAATCTTTATTCCAGTCATGTATATATAGGCCACAGGAACTTATTGCACGAGGAATGCATGCAAATGTTCACCGATGCACAGTTCCAATCGAGCTGAAGCTTCGATGCAGAGATGAAGCCGTCGTGAAGCTGATCGAAGCACCCGAGACGATGAATTATATTTGCACGACAACCAAGGTTTTCACAGAGATAGCATTGCTTGAGGCAATGGAGAACGACCCACTCATTGCCAAACTGCTAGATTACGGTGTATCAGAAGGAAGTTATTCCATCATCATGCAACGGTACCCCTCATCATTGAAGCACTGGAGAGCATCACAGCATTATGATCTCGATGAGCACGGCAGTATTACACCGGCCATCCTGCACTTCAACATATATACTCTTTGTATTGAAACAGTTTGTGCCCTGGCAGAGTATGGGGTGACTCATTTCGACATCAAAGCAGACAACTTTTTACTCGAGCCTGGCCCGTGCTGCTCAGTCACGGACTTCTGGGACCCACCTGACAACAGTCAGTGCCCTCCGTTCCGTGTAGTTATAACTGATTTCAGTGAAAGTCGCATCTCGTCAGTGAGTCAGACGATGGGAACATTGCACACCAATGGGACAGAGTACATCAAAGCACCTGAAATTCTGATTCTGTCCGCGATGAATAAAATTAGAGAATATCATAGGGGTAGCAATCAGTGCGGACAGCAGGCGGACGTTTGGTCCCTTGGCTGCTTACTTTTTGAAATCATTGCCAATGATTACATGTGAGGACTCAGTGCAACCTTATCGAACCAATTCATCACAGTTTGCATACGACAGCACCTGTGACTTCTTTGACCTTACCTTACATACATATTATCAACTATGCGTCGGGCACGCGGGCAATTCATTTCATTTTTGTCTACTTTCTTTGCGTTATGTACCCTTACTATTGGGTGAGGAATCAGTAATCAAAGCTTCTGTCCACATCGATGTCAGAAATGTGTTACCTTCGTATTGTTTTCTTCATTCCTCCCTTACATACAAATATATGCAGACTGCAGACGTGAGAAATTTGCAACCTATTTCTCTTGATTCATCAGCCACATCCTTTCAATTGTTCTGGACTCTATTTTATGTTGTATGATGCCGATTGGATTAGATTTTTTCTGCGGACGATCACTCCTTCTGTAGAGCTTGTGCCTCCAAAGTCACTGGCTCTTTTGAATTGTTTGCCGGTGTTTCAGGCATTCATAATGTGGATACTCGTTCGCGATCCCCTACGTAGACCATCTCTCGATCAGATAAGAATGAAGGGACTAGCTGTCAGAGATTCTTTGCTCAGGCAAAATGTGGGAACGCGCACAGAATTGCAGCTGATAAATTATCGATCAGAAATTTCGGATCTGATACACGAGAAGTATTTCATCAGCCACAAGCATACCAAAGCTGCAGGGGCATAGCTTCTTCTCTTCTTCGAGCTTGTATACTTTACTCGTGATCGAGTCCTCTGCGGCCCTCAATGCCCAGATATGTCAATGTAAAACTCGATGCATCCTTTTTGGTGCGCACCAACATCCTCACTATTGTGCGAACACCGATGACGAATCAAGCCAGATTTTCACCAGAAAATTTCCCTGGCAAGCCATTCTCTAGGAATCCCAGTACTGACAGTGACATTACCCGAGTTGACAGCACATGGTCACACGACTCAGCTTGACTTTGCCAACGCCGGCAACACAACAGTGAGTTTAACACGGATTCCTTTGGTTTACAGGGAAGGGCAGATTTGTCCTGTATGCATATGCGAGGTGATGCGGTGATAATGATGTACTTCGGTCATAATAATGATGCTGTGGTTTTAAAAATATTCCAGTGATCGAACGAGCAGACGGAGGGTCAAACTCGATTTCGAGGGTCCGTTCCCAGGTGTGTCGGCATAGCCGGCGATGGACGTTAATGATGAGGGTGTAACGCTAAACAGATTGCGGTATGCGTAAACCGTGATGGATTATTACAATAATCATAAATAAATAAATAAACGAGCGAGATCTATTATCATCATATGATTAATAAATAATTATCTTCGCGAATTCGTAACAATTACGTTACGTTATTTAATAAGATCTTAATATAAATTTTTATATTATTACATGCATGCTTGCGCTTATTACATCTTATTACTTGTTACCTTCGAAACTTACCTTCGTTGTTACCTTCGGAAGGTATTAAGAAGCAAGGTTTCGTTCGAAACGTAACACGAACGAACGAACGAATGAAGTAATAAGCAAGGTACCTTCGAAGGTAACACATATCTTATTATAATAAGACTCGGTCGCTCGAATCAAGACAGGATATACATCTCTCTGCGAATGCGTGTACTGGTTCTGCCTGTTCGCCTGGAGAGGTTCCAAAGAGGATTGCGGATGGC
>Ga0222716_10002937_pt1 | contig 13760 bp, 11 predicted proteins | sample C33_13DmetaG_FD_165044 | JGI IMG/M metagenome (GOLD analysis project Ga0222716, IMG submission 165044) | Estuarine water microbial communities from San Francisco Bay, California, United States - C33_13D | ecosystem: Environmental > Aquatic > Marine > Unclassified | place: USA: California... | reverse complement strand
ATTACTGGTGAACTTCAATCAGATTCACTAGACGTTGATGGTGTTGCTGATATTAGTGGTGTCGTTACGCTGGGTGCTAACGCAAACTTTGGTGATGCCGACCAAGCAAACTTTGGTGCTGCTGCTGATCTTCAAATCTTCCATGATGCTACAGACTCACACATCAAAGACAATGGTACAGGCAATCTAAAGATTTCATCTTCTCAGATTGACTTCTTGGGCGGTGCTGATGGTGCTGAGACAATGGCAACAATGGTTGATGATGGAGCAGTTACTCTCTATCATAACAATGCTGCTAAGATTGCTACAACAGCAACTGGTGTTTCAGTAACTGGTCTTGTTTCTTCGACAACAGCCACATCATCTGGTCTTACAACAGCAGATAGTCTTTCTGTTACAAACAATGCAGCCGTTGGTGGTAACCTAACAGTCACTGGGCAACTACTCGCCACTGGCACAGCAAATATGACTGTCAACAATGCAACATTCACAACGATGAGTGTTATTGGTGACACGGATATTGGTGATCAAACTTCTGACACAGTTACGATTACAGCAAGAGTTGATAGTGATATTGTACCTTCTACAGATAGTGCAAGAGATTTGGGCACAACCAGTCTTAGATGGAGAAATGCATATATTGATGATTTGACATTAACAGCAAATGTAAATCTACAAACACGAGGCTCTGCTCTATTCTATGATGCAGATAATTCAAATTATGTTGCATTCAAATCACCTGCTACGATCAGTTCTAACATTACATGGACACTTCCAGACGCTGACGCAACAACTTCTGGTCAGGCTCTTGTAAGTAATGCGAGTGGTGTACTTAGTTGGGCAGCAGCAGGCGCTACAACTACAAGTGACACATCAACAAACGCTGAAGAACAGATTTACTTTGGTGATATTACGAGTGGTGCTGTTACAGCAGTACATCATGATGCAGACTTGACATATAACCCAAGTACTGGTACATTGACAAGTGCAGCATTTGCTGGTGTTGCTTCTTCAGCAACAACTCTTACCAGTCTCACTTCAACAGTTACAGAACTGAATAAAGTTGACGGTGGTACTGCTGCATCTTCAATAACTGCTGCTGACGCAGATAGAGTTGTCTACAACGATGCTGGTGTGATGAAGCAGGTTGCTCTAACAACGCTTGACACATACTTTAGCGGCACAACAAAAACGCTAACGAATAAGACGCTTACATCACCAACACTTAATACTCCATCGATTGGTACAAGTTTTACCTTTGATAGTATTACTGTTGATGGCATTCAAACAAGTGGTGAGTCTTTCGCTGACAATAATACTTCACTAATGACTTCTGCTGCAATTAATGATAAAATACAAGCAGTCATTGACGCTGATAATACTGTCATACAAGTTGACTCAGCCGCTACAAAAACATCTGGTGATTTGACATTCAACGATAATATTGCCATTAATTTGGGTACTGGTGCCGACGTTGAAATCCTTCACGATGGTACAAATCTACTTACTGATATCAATACTGGTAATTTTCAAATTCGTGATGGTGCCGATAGTAATGCAACAAGATTTACATTTACACCATCAAGTGCTGCATTAGAGATTAAAAATGCAGATGCATCTGCTGCTGGTCCAACTATAACATTAAGACATGATACCGCATCTCCTGCTGCGTCTGATGAAGCCGGACAGATATTCTTCCAAAGTGATAACGATGCTGCTGAAAACATCACATATGGTCGTATTGATGTGTTGATTGCAGATGTTTCTGATGGCAGTGAAGATGGTTCGTTAAAACTTAAAGCTATGCAAGGCGGCACTCTTCGTGATCATATCACTGCCGGATCAGGTGTTGCAACACTATATCATAATGGTAGTGCTAAACTTGCTACTGCTTCTGGTGGTGTGACGATTACAGGCACGGCAACAGCAACAACCTTCTCTGGTTCTGGTGCTTCGTTGACTGCTCTGAACGCAGATAACATTTCAACTGGTACACTTGCTACTGCTAGAATTGAAGATAATGCTATTACCACTGCTAAAATTAATGCTGATGCAGTAACTGGTGCTAAAATTGCTGATGACGCTATCGACTCTGAACATTACACAGACGGTAGTATTGATACCGCTCATATTGCCGCTGATGCAGTAACTGGTGCTAAGATTGCTGATGATACAATTAACTCAGAACATTATGTTGCTGGTAGTGTTGACGCAGAACATTTAAACGTCACAGGCAACGGTACAACCTCACAGTTTTTGAGGTCTGATGGTGACGGTTCGTTTACTTGGGCTGTACCAGCAGGTGTTACAGCCATAACAGTTAATACCACAACTAGCGGCGACAGTCTGCCAATTCGAGATGTTGCCTTGTCGGGTTCTATATCAGGTGGCACATTGACTTTGACTTTGGCTAAAACTTTGACCACTGATAGTCCGTAATAAAGGAATATAAAATGGTAGCAGTTGTTCGTAGCAACATCACAATCAATCAGTTTCGTGCAAAAGAAGAAGGCTCTCTTGGTAAGGTCGTCAAGTTTGTAGAATGGACTTATGCTTGGACACATAGTGATTATCCAGGTGCATCAGTGCAGAGTGTGTTTATTACTACTCTTCCAGAAGCAAGTGCTGATGGTTTTGTAGCGTTTGATGATATTACGAAAGATAATCTAATTGATTGGGCTTTGTCTGTAGATAGTGCGACTTTAGATAAAATTGAGTCTCACGCTATGGCACAACTTCCACATGAGTATGCTTTATCTCAAACATCAGTGTATCATATTGGATAATATATAATGGCTATTGAATATAGAGACCCTATTGATGGTGAGGAGATGGCAAAACTATCTCAAGCAGAAACAGATGAGATGGGTAAGATTTTACACGAAGTTAGAAAGAAGAATCTAGCGGGTAAAATTGTAGCAGGTCCGCAGAAATATTCTCTTGAAGGTGCAAGTGCTGCATGTAAAGGCACATGTCAACAAGCAGATGTTTTTCTTATTCGTGCTTTTGATGGTGATAAATGTGTAGGCTTTAGGTTTATTAGACCCGCTAAGTATTCTCCTCTTGCTGTACCCAGAAACAAACAAGAGGAAGACAAGTACGGTAACATTAGAGACTGGTGGTTAAGTCAGGGACTAAAGATTTCAGAAGGTCTTGCTCCGGGTCTTTTTGCTTCACATAAAGATTATGCTGGTCAGGGTGTTGCCTCTACAGTTAGAAATCTTTGCAATGCAGAATCTAAAAAAAGAGGATATATCTGGATAGCTGGGCATGATATTGAAGATAAAAGTAGGTGGGACTGGACAATGCACTACTATGAAAAGAACGGTATCGTTCCTGTTTTTAGTGACATTGATTGCCCCAATGGATATGGTGGATACGGGAAAATCTATTACTACAAACTTGTATAAATACAAGAAAAGAAAAAGGTATGTAGAATATGGCTATCAAGTCTAACATTATCATAGACCAAGGGTCAGATTATACGGTGACTGTTGATTTGACAGACGCTAATGGTAATACTATGGTATTGTCTGGTTATAGTGGTCGGGCATCAATGAGAAAGAGTTTCACATCTTCTACGAGCAAAGACTTCACAGTTTCTATCAATGCTTCACAGGGAGAGGTTACTCTCTCAATGGACTCTGATTATACTGCAAATATAGCAGCAGGCAGATATCTTTATGATGTTGAAGTTATATCTTCAGCAAATGTGGTCACAAGAGTTTTACAGGGTATTGCTACGATATCACCAGAAATCACTAGGTAGAAAAAATGGCGATAACGGCTGTAGTTCAAACACCATCACAGATAGCTGCTGAAGTAAAGACGACCGGGCAGATTATTCCGTCAAGAGCTACTATTTCAGCATCAACTCTTGCCAGCTTATCTGATGTGTCGCTCGTTACTACGACAGCGACTTCTGTAATGATGTATAACTCTGGTACTTCTACGTTCCAGTTAAAAGAGCATCCTTACCTAGATCACACACCGGGTGTTTTAACTGCTAACTCCGCTGTTCTAGTGGATGCTAATTCACATATTGACTATGTTAGTACAACAAATTTTAGAATACAAAGTTCGGGTGGAAGCAAGGCATATATCAATGAGATTGTAACAACGATTGATGACTCTGCTAACACCGACCAATTAGCAACAGCATCCGCTGTAAAAAGTTATGCTGATGATGTTGACCTTGATGGAGGCTCTTATTAAATGGACGAAAATTATGATACGTTGAAAATATTTTGTGATAAACAAAAGATTATGATTGCTGATTTACTATCAAAAGTTCTAATGCTTGAGACTAAATTAGAAATTTTGCAGGCATCGATGAACACAGCAGAAACTATAAATACTAAAAACAATAAAGAAAAAGGTGATCCACCAATAAGATCACCATTTAAGAACCGATAGGAGAGCAAAGTGGCGTCAACTATTCAAATTAAAAGAGGGTCAGGTGCGCCCGGAAGTCTCGCTGATGGTGAGTTAGCTGTAGACACAGGCAATAAGATTCTCTATGTTGGTAACTCTGCCAGTGGTGTTGTTGAAATTTCAAGAAACACTATTGACGGTGTTGACATTTCTGATGGCTCTAACACAGTCGCTATCAACGCTGCTAGTGGTACAGAAACTTATACACTTACTTTACCAGGCAATGATGGTGGTGCAGACCAAGTTTTGACAACAAATGGTAGTGGTGTTCTTTCTTGGACAACACCCTCTGGTACTCTATCTGCTTCTGGTAGCCCAGCAGACGGTCAAGTTTCTGTTTGGACAAGTAGCAGTGCTTTAGAAGGTGATGCTGCTCTCACATTTACAACTTCGTCTGATACGCTGAATATTGGTGCTTCAAATGATGGTACGCTGACTATCGGTGGCGTTACAATCATCAACAATGGTGGCTCTGGTGCTGTTGCTCTTTCTGGTATCGACTCTCTTGATGCTACGACTGAAGCGACGATTGAAGCTGCTATTGACACACTCTCAAATCTAACTTCGATTGGTACTATTGCTACTGGTGTGTGGCAAGCAACAGACATTGCTGTAGCCCATGGTGGTACGGGTGCTTCGAGTGCTGGAGACGCAAGAACAAATCTTGGTTTGGTGATTGGTACTAATGTTCAAGCATATGATGCTGATCTTGCAGCTATTGCAGGACTCACATCTGCTGCTAACAAGATACCATATTTCACAGGTTCTGGCGCTGCTGCTGTTGCTGATTTTACTGCTTTTGGTCGCTCAATTGTAGATGACGCCAATGCAGGAGCAGTAAGAACAACGATTGGTGTAGACGCAGCCGGGACTGATAACTCGACCAATGTGACCCTAGCAGGCTCACTAGATTATCTTACAATTTCCGGTCAAGAAATTACAAGAGGTGCTATCGTACTTACAACTGATGTAAGTGGCACTCTTCCTGTAGGTAACGGTGGTACTGGAGCAACAACTCTAGGCGACAACCGAGTACTGACAGGTGCTGGTACTTCTGCTATTTCCGCAGAAGCGAACATGACCTTTGATGGTTCTACCTTGGCTGTTACTGGTGATGTTAATATCACAGGCGACTTGAGTGTTGCTGGTAACACTACAATCACAGATACGACAACAATCTCTGTTGAAGATTCGATGCTTAAACTTGCGTCGAATAACACAAACACAGATACTGTTGATATTGGCTTCTATGGTGTTTATGTTGACAGTGGTACCAAATATGCTGGTATCATTAGAGATGCATCTGACGGCGATGGTGTATTTAAAGTTCAAGCTGGGTTTACTTCTGAGCCAGGCGTAACAGCAAACTTCTCACAAGGCGCTCTTGCTCAACTTGATGCTATTATCGACGGTGGAACGTACTAATATATATTAGTAGATGTAAAAAATAGAGTGGGTGGGGATTCTTCCTTTCACCTTCCTCTCCTTATATAAGGGATAAGATATGGCTTCTACGATTAAAGTAAAACGCAGTTCCTCGTCGGGCGCTGCGCCAAACACAACTCATATTTCAACAGGTGAAATCGCACTGAATACCGCAGATGGTATTCTATATTCATCTGATGGGTCTAGTGTATTTGAGATTGGAGCCAATCTTACCTCTCTATCTGTTACAGGAACTACAGTAATCAGTGCTGCACTACAGGTAAAAAATGGTGCTACAAGTGCTGGCTTTATCGAGTTTTTCGAAGACAGTGATAGCGGTACTCACAAAGCAAAACTGATTGGACCAGCAAGCACTGGAGATGTTACGATAACATTACCTGCTGCAACTGATACATTGGTTGGTAAAGCAACAACTGATACATTTACCAATAAGACATTCGACCTTGGTGGTACGGGAAATAGTCTCACAGGGTCTCTAGCAGAGTTCAACGCCGCATTGCAGAGCGAAAGTTTTGTTAGTTTAACTGGTAGCGAAACTCTCACTAACAAGACTCTCACATCACCATCAATTGGCACAGGCTTCACTCTTGATAGCGTTACTATTGGGACGATTCAAACTTCTGGTGAATCCTTCGCAGATAATGACACAAGTCTAATGACCTCTGCTGCTATTGATGATAGAATCTTATCATATGGTTACAGCACCACTACTGGTGATATCACTGGAGTAACAGCAGGAACTGGATTGAGCGGTGGTGGTGCTAGTGGAGCAGTCACATTAAACATTGACTCTACAGTTACTACTCTTACTGGGTCTCAAACGCTTACCAACAAAACTCTCACATCCCCTTCTATCGGCACTAACTTTACGTTTGACAGCGTTACATTTACTGCTGTTCAAACATCTGCTGAATCCTTCGCAGATAATGATACATCGTTGATGACCTCTGCTGCTATTGATGATAGAATTAATGCTGCTGGCGGTGTGTCAGCCCTTAATGACCTATCTGATGCCGTGACTAACGGATCAGGTCAAACAATTGGTATTGGTTCAGGTGCGCTTGCTGCTGATGATGGTTCTGATAATAAAAATACGGCAGTGGGCCACGACGCTCTAAATGACGTAACTTCAGGTAGCTTAAACGACGCATTTGGACACGAAGCTGGTCACAAAATCTCAACCGGAACTACCAATTTGGCTATTGGCGCTGGCTCCATGGCAGCAGTTACTACAGCAGCTAGTAACGTCGCAATCGGCAACAGAGCTATGGAAAAAGCTACAGGCCAGCAGAATACCTTTGTGGGTAAAAGTTCCGGTGAAGGCGGTAGCGGTGGTGGTGCGGCAAAAAGAAATGCTGCTGTAGGTTATGAAAGTTTAGGAGGAATAACTTCCGGCGAAGACAACGTGGCAGTTGGCTTTCAATCCGGGCTTGCGATAGCTAATGGAAATAAAAACGTAACGCTGGGTACCGGTGCAGGTAAAACCATAACGTCTGCCGAACACGGTATTGCTATTGGTTATGAAGCGATTGCAGCAGGTGCTATGACGGGTACTAATAACACGGCTATTGGACAAAATGCCGGACAGGATTTGACCAGCGGTACCTACAATAATTTTATGGGCTATCAAGCAGGCTTTAACGCCACCACTCCTGCCTATAATGTTGCTATTGGTCATACAGCAATAGGACTAGGAGTAACAACTGGCACTGATAACGTCGCTATTGGACGACAAGCTGGCTACGATTTGACCAGCGGTGCATATAGTGTCTTACTGGGCTATCAATCAGGCGCTAATGTTACGACTGCAACCAACACGATAACCATAGGCAAAGAAGCCGGTGAAGGAATAACTACTGGCGCTAACAATTTGGCTATCGGAAACCGTGCTATGGGTACTGGCACGATGACTGGTTCTGATAACACGGCTATTGGGCGTCATTCTGGTCAAGATTTAACTAGCGGAATCCAAAATACCTTTATTGGCTACCAAAGTGGTTTGAACGCAACGACTACTAGTAATAGCGTAATTATTGGATCAGATGCTGGCGGAACCGCTGTATTAACTGGTAGTGTAGCAGTTCTTATTGGTAAAGGGGCAGGTAAGAGTATAACATCCGCAGCCAATGCTATCGCTATTGGAAATGAACCGATGGCTACTGGTACTGTAACTGGTACTGATAATACCGCTATTGGGCAACAAGCTGGTATGGATTTGACCAGCGGGACATACAACTTCTTTGTTGGCTATAGAACAGGCTATGAGGCGACAACCCCTGACTATACAGTTGCTATTGGGTATTCAGCAATTGGTACAGGCGTTATGACTGGTAATGACAACATCGCTCTTGGTCGTCTTGCGGGCAACGATTTAACTAGCGGCACCGTCAATGTCTTTGCTGGCTATCTAGCTGGAACTGAGGCGACAACTGGTAGTTATAATGTTGGTATCGGGCAACAAGCAGTTGGCGGAGGTGTTCTTACTGGCAACTACAATACCGCTGTTGGCTACCGAGCAGGTTACCAAGTGACTAGCGGGGCCGACAATACCTTCCTTGGCCCAGCAGCCGGTGATGCTCTAACAACCGGCAGCAATAACATTATAATTGGTCACGATGCTGCGGCATCAGCCGTAGATGTATCAAACGAAATTACTTTAGGCGATGCGAATATCACTAAGTTCCGCATTCCCGGTATTAACTGGGCAATTAAGGACTCTACAGCTACAGAAGACTATGTGTTGACCGTTGACGCAAGCGGTGAAGCTGGGTGGGAGGCTGCTGCTGCTGGAGGTGCTTCAGAAATCAATGGTCTTAGTGATGCTAAAACACTTGATAGCGGTCAAACAATTGGTCTAGGCACCAATGCTTTAGCTAACGATGACGGATCAAATAACTTTAACACCGCAGTAGGTTATAAAGCTGGCGAAGATATCACTTCAGGCACTGGTGGCGTATTTGTTGGTTATGAAGCGGGACTACAGGCCACTACATCAAACTATCCCATTGCCATTGGGTATGAAGCAATCGGCATAGGTGTTATGACCGGCACTGATAATACTGGTATTGGTCGTCAAGCTGGCAGCGATTTGACCAGTGGCAACTACAACGTCATGATGGGCTTTAGAGCAGGCTATAACGCCACTACTGCCGAGAACACTGTTGCTATCGGCAAACAAGCAATAGGCTTAGGTGTTCTCACTGGAGATCGAAATATTGGTATTGGTCAGCTTGCGGGCTACGATTTAACAAGCGGCACTGCCAACTTCTTTGGTGGCTATAATGCAGCCGGCAACGCAACTACTGCTAATTACGGTATTGCTATCGGCTATTCAACAATCGGCGTAGGTGTTATGACAGGCACAGACAACACCGCTATTGGCAGACAAGCTGGCAACGATTTAACCAGTGGTACCTACAACGTCATGATGGGCTATCGGGCCGGATATAACGCAACCACTTCTGACGGGACTATTGCTATTGGACGTTCAGCAATTGGTGCAGGTGTTCTCACAGCTACTGGCAATATTGCTATTGGCGAGAACGCAGGTGATGATTTAACCAGCGGTGGCTACAACGTATTTGCCGGATATACAGCAGGCTATAATGCAACTACTGGTGTCAACAATGTTGGAATTGGGCAAAACGCTTTTGGTATAGGAATTCTTACTGGTAATTACAATGTTGCTGTTGGGCCCTCTTGTGGCTATGATTTGACCAGCGGGGCATCGAACGTATTTGTTGGCTATCAAGCCGGTGCTAATGCAACTACATCAGAGAACACAGTCGCTATTGGTAAAGAGGCGATTGGTACAGGTGTTCTTACGGGTGCCGATAACATCGCTATAGGCTTTCAATCTGGCAAAGATTTAACCAGTGGTGCTAAAAATATCTTCCTTGGCTACAGAGCCGGTGAAAACGCAACTACTCTAGAAAGCAACATTGCTATTGGTTTTGGTGCTATGAGCGCTGGTGTAACTACTGGTGCTGAAAACATTTGCCTCGGAAAGGATTCGGGTAACGATTTAACCAGTGGTCAACACAATTTGTTCTTCGGCTTCAATGCCGGTAATTACGCAACTACCGCAACTTACAATGTTGCTATTGGTGGATATGCTCTGGGTGGCGGTAACGATATGACAGCCAGCACCTGTGTTGCTGTTGGTTATAATGCCGGGAACGCTGTAACTGACGGCGGAAATAATGTTTTTGTAGGCGCATATGCCGGATCCGATGTAACTACTGGGTATGATAACACCATCCTTGGCAGGGATGCCGGTGATGCCTTGACAACTGGCTTCAACAATACCATCATTGGTCATGATGCCGCAGCATCAGCGGTAGGCGTCAACAACGAAATTACTATAGGTAACGGCAGCGCTAGTAAGTTTAGACTTCCTGGCGCTGGCTTTGAAGTAGATGGCGGCGCTGTTGTTGCTACTGGTGATATTACAGCGTTTGGTAGCATTTCAGATATTCGTCTCAAAGAAAATATCGAACCTATTACGAATGCTCTTGATAAAGTTTCACAGATTGGTGGTTATACATTCAACTACAAAAAGAATCCAGATGTTCGTATGACTGGTGTGATTGCTCAAGAGGTAGAAAAAGTTTTACCAGAAGTTATTTACACAACAGCAGAAATAGGTAGTGAAGAAGAAAATCTTGCTGTGCGATACGAGAATATGATTGGTCTTCTCGTTGAAGCAATCAAAGAACTGAAAACAGAAGTTGAAGAGTTGAAGAAAGGTAAGTAAAAATGGTAACTACTTCATCTGGAGCAATATCTATTGGCAACCTAAGAACAGAGTTTGATATTAGTGGTACATCTGGATCAAGAGCGCTCTCTGCTTTTTATGATGCTTCTGCAAGACCTTATGATGATGCTGTTCATTCTAACACTAATATACCGTCAAGCGGTGCTGTAGCACTATCAGACTTTTACGCTACTGAAAATACTTACTATCAAACAAGCGCTCCTATTTTTTACTGGAGTCAGCATACAGATGACAGTCAGAAAGACGCAGTGGCTGTTTTTACCATATACTGGAATAACACCGCTATTGTTGCTGGCCAATCCGATAACGCCGGTCGCACTACGGCTTCCTATGCTACAGGTGGACAAACATATTTGCGAACTACATCGAAAGCCGGATCAGCCAGTCAGACCACCCACGGGGCTGGACTGAAATTTAGCGTAGAGAGATAAAAGCATTATTATAAATAAAAAGAAAACTCACAGGAGCCTTATATGGCACAACCAACTACAAAAGCAGAATTTAAAGAGTGGTGCCTCAGAAAACTAGGTAAGCCAGTGATTGAGATTAATGTTGACGATGACCAAGTTGATGACCGTGTTGAAGAAGCATTCTCATATTACTGGGACTATCATTTTGATGGCACAGAGAAAACATTTCTAAAGCACCAACTCACGTCTACTGATATCACAAACAAATACATCACCATCGCAGAGAACATCATTGGTGTGGTAAATCTGTTTGATATTGGTGACTCTCTTTCCGTCAATAATCTATTCAACATTCGCTATCAGTTCTCTCTGAACGATATGTATGATATGAGTTCATACAGACTTCAAGAGTATATGATGGCAATGCAGCACATTCAGTTCATTGAAGAGATGCTCGTTGGTAAGCAGCCTATTCGCTACAATCGTCATATCAATCGTCTTCATATTGATATGGATTGGGCAAAGGTAACTGCTGGTGATTACATTGTTGCAGAGTGCTATCAGATTGTGGACCCAGCAACATATGGTGATGTTTACAAAGACCGCTGGCTTCAGAGTTATGCTACAGCAAAGATTAAGTATCAGTGGGGTTCAAACCTCACGAAGTTCAATGGAATGCAACTGCCTGGCGGTGTAACATTCAACGGTGAGCAAATTCTTTCTGATGCAAGAGAAGAGATTCAACGTCTCGAAGATGATATGATTAGTTCATATTCCTTGCCCGTACATGATATGACTGGATAAGATTTATGGCAACTTCAGTATATTTCAATAACTTTGAAGCATCTATGGAGCAACATCTCATAGAAGATTTGGTTATTGAGTCAATCAAAATACACGGGCATGACATTTACTACATCACAAGAACCGCTGGTGCAGTAGATGACGTTCTGAATGAAGATGACCTCTCTGAATACAAGAGAGCAGACTTCATTGATATGTACATCAAGAACTTTGATGGCTTTGAAGGTGAAGGCGACTTCCTATCAAAGTTTGGATTGGAGATTCGTGATGAGATGACACTGACGATTGCCAGAAGAACATTTGAACTTGAGGTAGCACAATACACATCAAATGATAGACCACTTGAAGGTGACTTGATTTACTTCCCACTCAACAAGAAGATGTTTGAGATTAAGTTTGTTGAGCATGAACCAGTATTCTATCAGATGGGCGCTCTACAGATGTATGATTTGAGGTGTGAAATGTTTGAGTATTCACAAGAGACTTTCAGCACAGGTGTGGCAGAGATTGATACATTGTTTGCTGGTTTTGAAACAACTTCTAATACATCAATTGAGTTCCTTGAAACACAAGACTCATTTGCTGATAACAGCACTATTGAAACAGCAGCAGATAGTATCATTGACTTCTCTGAAGCTGATCCTTTCTCTGAAGGGGGTAGGTTCTAATGTTTGGTCACAGTTTTTATCATGGTTCTCTTCGCAGATATGTCACTGTATTTGGTACGCTATTCAACGAGATTTTGATTTCTCGTGTCAATAATAGTAGCGTAACAAAGAAGCAGTTTCGTGTACCTATTGCTTATGGTCCAATGCAGAAGTTTCTTGCAAGGATTGAAGGCGACTCAAGCCTGACCAGTCCAACATCAATCTCTCTTCCTCGTATGTCGTTTGAGATGACAAATCTCACATATGACCCAGACCGTAGATTGACTGGTAGAGTTCGTAACACGAAAACAGAGTCTTCTAATAACAATATTCTAACGACACAGTTTACACCAGCACCATACAATATGGACTTCACCTTGTCTATCATGGCAAAGTATTCTGAAGATGGTACTAAGATTTTAGAGCAGATATTGCCGTTCTTCAAACCAGAATGGACTGCTTCTGTCAAACTTGTTGATTCGTTGAATGAGTATTTTGACATACCAACAATCTTGAACTCTGTTAGCAGTGAAGAGGTGTATGAAGGAGACTTCAGCACAAGAAGAGTTGTAATCTGGACACTGACATTCACAATGAAGGGTTACTTCTTTGGTCCAGTCACCACTAAGAAAATCATCAAGTTTGCTAACGTCAACTTCTATAGCCAGTTTGCAAACGGTGATTATTCTAACAGTTCAATGGAAAGCGTCAAGGTATTCCCAGGCTTACTAGCAAATGGTGACCCAGCAGGGTTTGTTTCAAGCCAAACAGTTCGTGCTACAGCAAACGCTCAGATATCTGGTGGTAGCGTATCATCGTTTGAAATTCTCAACAATGGTATTGGTTACAATAGCGCTACTGTTACAATCTCTGCTCCTAATTCGGGTAGTAACACTGCAACAGCAAGTGCTAATGTTGTAAATGATGGTATTCGTGAGATTATTCTTACAAGTGGTGGCTCCGGTTACTCAACGACGCCAACAGTTACAATCTCAGTACCAGATAACGAATCAGTTGACCACTCACTAATCAACAAAGACGATGATTTTGCATATATTGTTATTGTAGAGGATAGTTAGATGGATGATGAGACTATCACTGATGCTTTAGGTTTGGAACCAGTAAAGCATGAAAGTGTTTCAGTCATTATTCCTGAAAAGACAGATGATGACATCGAGAACGACTTCAAATATACAAGAGAAAATCTGTATTCTGTCATTGAGCAAGGCAACCATGCACTTG
>Ga0222716_10002935_pt1 | contig 13764 bp, 15 predicted proteins | sample C33_13DmetaG_FD_165044 | JGI IMG/M metagenome (GOLD analysis project Ga0222716, IMG submission 165044) | Estuarine water microbial communities from San Francisco Bay, California, United States - C33_13D | ecosystem: Environmental > Aquatic > Marine > Unclassified | place: USA: California... | reverse complement strand
CGGGGTTATTATGCCCTATTTCTATCTCTCAATATATAGCTAAGAAATTAATTGGCCTGGGATTTCACGCGACAGGCGAATTAAGCAATTTGATTGGATAGAGGAGGTACGGGAGTTTCAAACCAACGACGGGATTAGACCACAGCCTCTATGTTTTAGGTATACTTTGTTAAATTGATTAAATATACCATGAATACACTAAACCTAACCGAAACTATAGAGGTTCGCGGCCATACCTAGGCAAAGTCGTAATATATCATTGAAAATAAACTTAATGTATAATAAAATGAAAGATAATCTTAATCCAATTGTTAAATGGATCAGGAGAAATGTCATGACAATGACATACAGAACAGAAAAAGTTACAGTTTTACGAGACTGGAAACTTGCGGTAATGAATATGTTCCTACAATTATGTGTTGTATCATGGGTCATATATTCATTATTTGACCAAAAAACATATATCGAAAGTGAAGTACCAACGGGTGTCGTAAGCTCATGGGGTTTAGGTGGCGCAGAATATACCGATAAACAGGTAAGTATATACAATGGAGAACAATCTTTTTGTAATAACCTTAGTTCGTACGCATTTAACTATTCCGTAGATTGGTATTACAAAGTACCTATCTGTGTATATTCTGCAGCAGAAGAATTGATTTCAAAGTTACCAACTGGTAACGTTATGTTTTTCACCACACATATCGCACAGACACTCAAACAGAGATATACCACACCAGAAACTGGGTGTCTAAAAGATCCCAATGGTATAAAAGAATATGTAGAAGAAATGGGTCAGTGTATACACTCTATGTCAGATAACTTCCTGTCCACGGGTATAGAGGATAGTATTTTTGCCTTCAATCATTATTATGACTCTTCTGTAGAGTCTGGTCCAAAGCCAGTCACGTATATCAGAAAACCAGGTTCAGATGAAAATTTGTATACGTTCGAAGAAGGTAGTTCCATACGTTTAAAAATGTCTGAATGGTTAGATATAGCGGGTATTGATCTCGATAAACCATTAAATGAACAAGTATCCGAAGGTGTGGAGACACAGGTATCGGGGTTTAATGGGGCTGGACAAGATATTGATAATTACCCATACGTAAGAACAAGTGGTGTAAGATTAAATATCAAGATTAAATATCATAATTATGAATTACACGCGGATAAGACAAATATCGGTAAAAAGGATATATATGCCATAGTTAACGTTGAACCAAAATTGGGATGGTTTTCAAAAGGTAATGAAATATACTACGAACAGTTACCAAACGTCACAATGTTTGATATAAACAACCCTGTTAATTTAACAACGGGTCAACCAAATGGTATATATACAGACTTCTACAGGTACGGTGTTTTAATTGATATCCAACAAAGTGGATTGGTAGGTGAAGTCAATTACGTATTTGTTTTACTCCAATTAACATCAGGTTTGGTTCTTTTGGGTGTCGCTTCATCAGTTGTTGGATTTATTGCTAAATACTTGATGAAAGAAAAGTCACCGATATACAAAAGTATTATACAAGAAGAGTTTGACGTTGCTAAGGAAGCTGCACAATATGCTGCCCAAGCGTGTGTAGCATCAAGGGTATTCAAGGAAGCCGATGAAAGTGGAGAAGGTTATTTAGACTTCGAAGAACTTAGAAAGCTCGTTAGGATATGTTTCTCCAAAAACTTCATGGAAAGTTCTGAAACGGATAGTGATAGTAGTGAAGGTACATTCACTGAAGCTGATATCACGTCAATGACATTATATTTAATGCGTGCAGCTGATGAAAAACTTAATGATAGAATCTTATACAAAAATGAAAAAACAATACAGGAATTACAGAAATCCAAGATTTCTTTACATCAGTGGCAGGAATTGTGTGTTGCGGGTGTATTAGAAAGAAAAGAAATGCAAACCATAATAGATTCAAACTCTTTTATAAATAAAATAAAATAAAGTATAAATTATTTATCATTATTGAATAATCATAAAAAAAAATTATTTTTAAAAATATTGAACAAAGTCGATGAAGGAGTTTGTATAAAATAAAAAGTTTTTTGTTTTGAGTTTTATAAATTGTGGTAAGTATAGTGTATATGGGTTTTTATTTCATGTCTATATTCAGTAAATGTGTTGTATTTTTTATTCAGACTTGATCTCTTCTTCGTCAAGCATTTTACGTAACTTTTCCTCTATAGATATATCACCATCATCCTGAGATTCCTCAAACTCCGAATCGGGCATATCAGGATCAAATATATCACCGTGGGTTTCACATAGTTCACACGTTTCAGTTGGTAATTCACCAGGTTTGTGATTGTGTAAGGGAACCTCCTTCTTTTTCTTCTTTAGAATCGGGCGTTTCTTTTTTGGTTCAACGGGTGGTTTGTTGTTCATTTTCGTGTGTAATGTACAACATGTTTCACCGGGTACACATGGTTTCGTACACTTGTGTCCCTTAGCCGTCATTGCTGAACACTCGATTTTAGGTTCTTTAGGAACTTTTTCTTTTTTCTTTCCTTGTACAGGTATTGGTTTTTCCAAGTGTTCGATCTTATCACGTAAAAGTATATTTGTTTCGATAACCGAATCCATCTTTTCACGAAGACATTTATTCTCTTCTTCGATTTTTGTAACCTTTTCAACAAGTGTTTGTAATAACTTATTGTTGGAAAGGACGCTGTTGTTTATTTTATCAATGTGGTTGTTCGAATCACGAACGAGACCGATAAGAATGTTTTCAATAGAATCCGACATTTTGAGTTTTATATTTTTAGACTATTTTTATTTCACTTAGGTTTTGTTTATTTATTGTGTACACCCAGACTCTAAAGTTTTTCCATTGACACACCCAACGAAGTGATTATGAGGAGAGATCCCCCCTGGTTGCTCTTTTACCACAGCACCCTTTTTATACCCAAAACAGTTATTTGGAGATGGATCTGTCCTAATACCCCAAACCTCATACCCTTTCGCCTTAACGGCATCTTTACACCCCTTAAAACCAGCGCTGTTAATCGTATCGAACTGGCTTGAATAATTCTGGTCTTTATCGGCATAATACCCTTTTTTCGTATTTACAGGTTGTGTTGTATCACACGTTGGATCTCTCCCTTCTTCAATACCGTGATTAAAATAGTGATCTCTAAGATTTACTGGTTTATCACCAAAAGCTGCTTTTAAATCACTATATCGATCTGCATAACAATTGGTATCGATTTTCTTTTGGTAATATTGGTATCCATCAATCCATTCAGTTCCACCATTCTCTTTAGTATTGATCCATCTATCGGCATTTTGATCATTATTAGATGCCACACCTAAAATACGCGAATCGTAGCTTTTAGTCCAACATTGTTGGGCTTTGTGATTATGTGTAAAACCGGCACAATGTAAATTCTTATCACATTCTGATGCACATTCTCCAAAGGTAGACCCGTGGTGTGTAGCTATATTGTACCCCCACAAGTCCCCGGTATGTGTTTTATAATAATTAGAATAGGGTCCAAAAAATTGTTTTACACTACTCATAACTTCCGTGCCTTCCTTAGATATAACGTGTAACCCACCAAAATCCGAAACAATAAATCGAAAAGGTGGTTTTAAACCTTGTTTTGTAGAAAATTTATGTCCACCTGAACTCTTAACAAGAGTAGTACCATTAGCTTTTTTAAATGCAATATTACCGTTCGCACTAAGTGTTAATCTAGCACTACCATTCGAACCTGTATATGCAGAAACGGTGTTTTTCGAATCATTTTCTTTATACACGACGAAGTTTCCGTCATTTTGGTACACGGCTCGCCATTCACCGTTTGGTGATTTCCATAACTTACTATCATTTGGGGTTAATAGTTCATCACTACTCATTATTGTAGTTGCACCAAGCAAATCACACTGTGCAAACCTAAAATCGTCTTTGTCAAGATTACTTACTGGTTTCCACGCTTGTTTATTAGGTACCCAAACGTTGCCGTCTGGGGTTGTAAGCATTTTTTTATTTTTATATTTTACTAATTTGAACGTATCCTTATCACCAAACTTAAGAAACGTACCGTCATCAAACTTAAATTTAATAGTACCATTACTATTTTGATTCACATTAAACCATCGACCTGGTGCGTGTGAAATTTGGTAATACGTTTTCTTTACAGATTTTGTAAGTTTAAACGTTTCACTACTAATGGTAACTTTAACGTCGAGATCACCGAATGGTCCCGCGAGTGTATAATTGAAATCGTCATCGGAAATATCAAGTTTCGCGGTTGCCAATTCATAATCTGTGCCGATTTGGTTATAATACGCCTTAATTATATTTTCACCTTTAACATCGACACCCGATGTAACGTCAACGCCTTTAAATGTAACGGAACCGGTACCGTAATCAACCAAACCGTCTCCACTGGTGACTTCTATATTTTCCTGGATTTTTGTGGTACCATCAGCGGCGGTCCGTGTAAATATAAGTTTGTTTACAGAATCAAAACCTTGTCCGTTTGTCCATGATAATGTAAGATCGATAAATTTACCTGAATCGTCCCCTTCCGCATATTCTATCGCGTACCCTTCCTGGGTACCATTATCTTCAGCCTCCTGTGGGTTGATTGTTTTCTTAGCATTTGCGTCGAATGTAAGTTCGGGTTTGTCTGGTGTTTCTTCATCGTCACTTTTTTTAGTTCCAAAGTAAATAGCCAAAGCTATCCCTATAATTATTACTAATAAAGCAAATAGTCCGAGTACGGCACCTTTTTTTGCCATCTCGGTGTTTCTTTTATTAGTAGTATATTTTTTTTGAATATTAATTATCATCTAACTGATCCTTTATAGGTACCACCACGTTCTGGTACATCGATCGCAGTCTTACACCCCGTTCGTGCATTTTTTAATGGATTAGTACATCCAGTTACATTACGCGAGGGATTGGTTTCGTAATTCACGTTCCCTTTCAAATTATTTACGTTAAATAACTTAACTGGTGCACATGTATGTGTCCATCCATCGGTATCACTTCTATATGATCTATAAACAAATGCGTTTGTTCCGTCAAACTCATTTGCGCGTGTTCGACACTGTTCAGCCCCAAAATGTTCTTCTTTCATTTGGTCTCCACTTGGTTGTATTATATCATGTTGATTGTTTTTATGAATATACCCTTCCAAAGGTAAACTTGGAATATAGTATATTTTCCACGTATCGTAACCCCCAAGTTTCGTATGTTCGGGACCCTTATATGATGTAGACGCAGTCGAATCAGATTTTTGACCCGTTATTACACCCGCACCGTTTACTCTCTTATGATTACTTTGTATATCACACGCCCCGTCGGGTAAGTATACATAGTCTTTACCATATGTAGAGTGGACACCAAATAATTCGTAATGGTGTCCATCACTCTTCAACTCCCCGGTCTTCTTGTCCTTGTAATCTTCTGCTAATGTAAATGCAACCCATTTGTATCCCCAATTTTTAGCGTGTCGATCATTGTCAAGTTTAATCACCCCAGTTTCGCATCGCTCCCGACCACGGCGCCTTTCACATTTCTTATACCAACGGTCGTGAATTGTCGCTAAACCAGTATGTTTAAACCTGTTCTTCGGCTTCGTGTAAGAATACCACGTAGGGACACCACCACCTCCCATTGCAATACTAATCGGTTTTGCGCGGAAGACATAGTGAATGACCCGACCATCTTTTTTCACAATCGCAACAGTTGCATTATCACCAACAACAACTCTATATGGACCATTACCGGTACCCCATTGCGACGTACTACTTCTGTACCCCCAATCATCCTGAGACCCCGCTACTTTCATAAGAAAGTTACCGTCAGCTCCTATTCTAGCCGTATCACATGGTTTATTGAAATTGGGTGCATTTGCCGATGCCCAGACATCGGTTCTCTGTGTGTGATCATAAATGTGTAAAGATATCATGTTAGGGTGTTGTTTAAACGTAAACTTCCCACCGGGTGATAGATATTCCGCACCAGAACCCATTTTACCTTCATTCTGATCCGAACGTATAGCGGTACGCACAGGTTCTAAATGGAACAGCGCACGCGCATACTCGTCTTTATTCATTTCGTTTAATTTTTTAAACGTTGGTTTATGATTAATAAATTTACCGTCACCGAAATCAATATCATCTTTTGTTAATACTTTTCTTACCAAAACTTCTTCCCTGTTATTGTCTGGGTGTCCCAACATATACCCATCCTTATACTTTTTAAGTCTATACGCATCAGTATTATCCCATAATTTGTCGGCATTACCAGTAATTAAATTAGTAAACTGAACTTTACCACCATCCAAATTTTTCATTTTAAAACATATGTGAAACTCCTCGATTAAATAGAGCGTTTCCTTACCTAATATTTCAAATTTAAACGAATCACTCGCGATTGTAATTGGAATGGTAACTTCCTGGACTTCAGTTAAATTGAGGGTTGTATCAATATCACTTTGTTCGATTTTGATCTGGTCACCCGTATCCACTAAAAATGTAGATTCCGCGGCTGTACGAGCGATACCTGCATCGTCACTTACACTATTATACCAAACAGATACCTTATTCACACCAACGACACTTTTACTCGAATCTGTTAATTCTGTACCTTTAAATATTATTTCGCCAGAACTATTATTATTGATACCGGGTCCGGAATCGTAAACTATATCCTCCTGAACTTTGTTACCCCCAATTTCACGTCTAAAAATAAGTTTTGATACTGCATCAAAACCCATACCCGTCGTCCATGTTATTTTCAAATCAATACTTTCGTTACCCGAAACGTCGCCTGTAGCATATTCAATTTTGTACCCTTCTGATGTATCTACCGTCGCATCGTCGTCTTCGTCGGTACTATCACCACGTGGGTTGAGATTTTTAGATGCAGCATCTAGTGTAATTTCGGGTTTGTCTGGTGTTTCTTCACCACTTTTTTTAGTTCCAAAGTAAACAGCCAAAGCTATCCCTATAATTATTACTAATAAAGCAAATAGTCCGAGTACGGCACCTTTTTTTGCCATCTCGGTGTTTCTTTTATTAGTAGTATATTTTTTTTTGAATATCTATTATTTTACCATATATCCACTAAAATTGTGTGTAGCTGAATTCATATCTGGTCCCTGAAACCACACTTTCAGTTCATCACCACCACCCTTTTCACTAAAGTATATTGCAATAGGGTATTTTTTACCTGCCGTTAAATTTATTGATTTGGCTGGTATCACACCCGCTCGCATGGATGCGTGACTGTTCCAACTTTTCACTCGAAATCTCACTTTACGTCCAACAACTGGTTTTCCGAAGGTGTAAGACTGACGAGTGTTTCCTCTCGAAGTGTATTTAAGCCTCGATGTGATCTTTTTACCATCAATCGATACATCGAACGAAGTCACTCGTTGATTGTCATAGGGTGCGTTTCTTCCTTGAACGACGACACCGGCTATGAAATTCTTTGCACCCATGTCAATTTCCATCCACTGATCGACTACGTTATGAGCTGCCGACCAAGCTTGATCACTGTCGAGCATCGAACGGGCGTGTCCCACTCCTGGAGCTTGGTTCGAAAATACCGTTGAATACTTTCTGGAACTCTCTGGTGGATTAAGTTCATTCTTTGGTGCTTTTACCATACCATGTAAACCACCATTATCAACAGCCACTACACCATTTATAGTTAAATAACTCATATCATCAGATTCTGTCCAGAATTTATGAATACCCGTCTTTTTAGGTACGAAATAACCTTCCCATTTAACGGCGTAGTTATCTTCATTACCATCGTTTCGTAAATGTCCGCTCGTCGCCTTATGTTTACTACTAAAATCGGTAACATTGTCACCTTGCTTCGTAGGAGTTTTACCACTAAATGAACTTATATCCGAAAAGTACGAACCTTTGTAATAGTACCATTTAAATCCACCCGTCAAATCCATCGCTTCAGCTCCACTAACTTTACCAACCCTCAAACTACGTTTACCATTGAGGTACTGGTACACCTCATCAAGTTTAGCCGCGGTACATTTAACGCTACCTGGATATTTATTCCAAGATCCCCATGTACTCTTATCTTTACGTCCTACATTGCTTGGGTCAGAACATATACGTCCACACCCTGGAACGTCTTGGTGAACTGCATTTGCGTGACCACACCATCCATCAGCAGTACCAAGAGAAATTTGGTTTGGTATACTAAATATAGTTGATTTACCGTTCTTTATATCGTACGTATATACGACGGGTCTAGGATCCGCGTTATTACCCCTATTAGACGTTTCTGTAATTTTCGTAACCCCGTTCTCTTTTATTATCCAACCGGGTGCATATCGAGGTCGTGTATATACTATATCTATTTTATCAACCTTTTTATCAGATACAATAGTAAATATCTTATCACCTTCATTGTGACCATTCGCGTTCCATGACGCGTAATTTTCTGTACCACTTCCAACACTAAACATATTATCGGGTTTATTGTTTCTATTAGGATTTTTGTGTATAGTCGTTTGTGCCTTTGTCGCTAAAACACCATCGAGTTTTATGTACTCAATGTGTATTCCTAAAGAAGCATTCTTTTTGTTCATGATAAGTTCGTATGTAAAAGTGGGTTGAGCTGGAGGTGGAGGTGGAGGTGGAGGTTCGGGTACATCAATTTCTTCAAGATTACTCGTATCTAATGACATTCCAAAATCGTCTTCTGTAAACGTCACAGTTTTCGTATACAATTTAGTATCAGGTTTAATATCGTTATAGTACAATTCGAGTGTATTATCGCCTATAATATTTTCATCAAACTCCTTATTGTTTACTATGTTCATGGTCACATCCGTAAAGTCTTTAAGGTTACCCGCATCACTATTTTCGTAGGTGTGAATTACACTTCCTGAAGAATCTTTCAGGGTAACGATCCATTTCGTAACAACCCCTTCGATACTCGCTTTATTCGCCCACGAAAGTTTAAGACCCTCGAGTGTATACTCTTCACTCTTGCTGGGTCGTATACTATAAATCAAAAATATGATAAATAGAATGATAGCTAATACGAGTATCATTTTATATATCACGAGATAATATTTTTAAATTAGTTTAGTTTATTCTTCTTTCATTTCAATTTGTGGTTTCGAATTCGAACCTTTAGATCTACTCATAAGTACGTAGACGAAGATGGCCATAAAGGCGACGATAACTGTTAACATTCCAATTCCTTGGTAATCCATTTTTTTATATACTATAATACTATATAAAAAATGCGTCAGTTTACCACCGTCCTGATGGAAGCACTCTTCATTGGTCTCATGTTACAAGTTTTGTTCATGGGTCTTACAAAATATATTTATAAAGGTACAGGCGCTCTAATTATTTCAGGGGCGTTAATACATTTATTGTTTGAGTATTCGCCTTTCGGCAACATTAACGAAAAGTGGTGTAAAATGATATTTGATTAAAAGTTTATAAGTTCGTCTATTATAGCCGTTTTATCGTATTCGAGTTCTTTTAACGTCTCGGATAATTCTTCGTGTTGTCTATCGATATCATCGTTATAATCTTCCAGGTAATTCTTGAAGAACATACGTACATCACCAACGTCGTGTCCTGAATCTAAAAGTGAACCAACCGTATATCGAGGTAATCGAATGCCAAGTTCCCGTGCGCGTCGTTTCACAGCTTCTTGGCGAACAAAGTTCGTCACGTTTCGCCTATGTTTTAATTTTTCAATCTTTTTTAACGTTTCATGGATTAATCTATTTACTTCCATAAGTTCATCTTCGAGTTCGTAATCGCGTAACTGTTCCGGAACAGGTGGCGGTGTTTGTATCTCCGGTAAGTCGGGGTGTACATAATCCCCGCGTCTTGATAGTGGTGGTGGCACCGTATCGTATATCGTAAGATCGTCAAGATTATCCCCGAATGGTGGGAGACGAGGCATCGGGGAAAAGGGTATGGGTATATCAACACGACGAATTCTAAATTCTTCTTCACCATCACTTTCAGAATCCGTTTCGTATTTGATATAATCGTGAATCTTTTTGATCGAATCACACATTTTAAGATAATCGCCTTCAGAAATTATCTTAGAATTGAGGTCGAGCGTTTGCATTAACGATGTAAGAGCGTCCATTTTTAATATATTAATTTTTTATTTTGTTTCATTACAACTTAGGTTTGTTATTTTTCTTAAAAGTAAAAGGGCTTCTACGGCTTCACCAATTTCACGGTGTTTTACACAAAACCCGTTTTTTCCTTGGCGACAGAGACAGTTTTCGTGTACACAGTTTGGACGCATTTTTATTGATTATTTTTTTATAATCTCATACTTAGGTTCTTATTTCACCTTCTTCGAGTTCGGATTCAGATTCCGACGTGTATTCACTTTCATTATCCAAATCGTCAATATTTTCCGGTAAATAATCGTATAACCGATCGTGGTCGATTTGATACGTAATTTCATAATCGTCTAGGAAATCACGTAAAGAAATTCTATCATTAACACCGTATTGTTCATCTAAATACCATTTCCAAAACATGAGGTTCTTTTTAGTAATTTTACTCGGGAAAAGTTCGACGGTAAACTCTTCATCACCTTTACACCCACATTCTTTAAGAATCTCCTTTTCACTTTCGAGGTACATATCAAAAAAGTGTTCCAAAATACCAATATCCTTAGGTTCATAATAAAATTCAATAAATTGGGCTTGACCGTACGATGTTTCTAATTTTCTATTAGAAATACCAATATAGGCAATATACTTATACGTACTTTTAGGAATAAGGTGTGTGGGGTACCCAAAATCAGCGCGTAAACCGTATACTTTACATTTTTCACCGGCTAATTCGGAAAAGAGTTCGTTAACGTCAAAAAGTTCAACAATCGTGGTACAGTTTTTAAGGAGTTCGTAAGTAAGGCTCATCGTATTATATTACACATTAGTTGCTAAGTTTTAAGTCCATGTTTTCAGGGAACGAGTTGTAAAGTTCCGTCCAGTCAATGCTTCCGTGAAGGTTATTTTTTTCAACAAACTGTAAAAGAGTTTTTTGACAGTTAAACTCGTTTTTAAAGTAATTCATCCAGAACTCGATCCATTCTTCCGGGACGTGTCGCGGAACAACCATAGTATCCAATTCATCTTTTGCCAACATTTGGATTACTGGCTCAATAATACCAATCCGAGTACCATCTTCGTATTTCTCTTCATACATAAAGTCCACTAAGTGAAGTTTATCGTTAAATGCAGATACACCGACATACGCAATATGATTAAGTTCCTTTTTGAACTTTATTAAATCCTGGGGAAAGTTTGTTTTCAATCTCACCCCATACACTTGAGAAGGTGTGCCAGATGAAAATTGATCGGTTCGAAAACTCGAAAGAACACCGTCAAGTTTGTCAAGTCTTTCGAGACTAACCGTTTGTTTGGTAAGTTGGTAAATGAGAGACATTTTTTATAGTATACTTATTATAATTGATCTATATCACTTAGGTCTTCTCTATACATTAATATTTCTTCGGCCACGATTTGATAAAATGCCATTTTATACGCCAAAAATCCGAATAAGGTTGCCCCCATATTAAAATCAAATGGTAATTCCGATGTGTTCCACAAAGATTCGGCTAGTGCGAGACACGTCGGTAACAATAATCGTTTATTTAAACCAGGTACTTTTTCTATGTTATCGACGTATGATGACAACGAGTCTACATAAATACACGACGCAATTGTCCCTAAAGTAGCAGATACACCGTCAATGGGTGTATGAAAAATAAAATGGTAGGTCGAAACAGCGACACCGTATTGTAAAGTTGTCTTTTTAATTTTATCTTTTATTTTTTCATATTCCGCTATACCTTCTTTACGTTTAGTGGGGCACGATATTCTAATGGTTTTTGTGTACGGATTTATTATACTCAACATTACAATTTATTTACTCTATATCTATACCTTTAATAATATAGTTTTCATCTTGAAAATACTTTTTCTTAAACTTTCGTTCTTTTATTTTAAAATTATTACACCTCTGTTCAACTTCGTGTATACTAATTTGAATATTGGTTAAATCTATTTTATTTGTAGGCGATTTCCTCCATTTATCACCGAAAATAGTAGAATATTGTAGTTCACGCTTTTGATACGTAAGATCCTCAAGTAGAAGTTTATAAAGTATGAGTGAATATGAATCATATTCACTACTTTCGTAATCATCAAAATAAAGCTGTTCACGTGCCAATATATTCATGCGTTCACGAAGTAGGTTCGCCCCACTGTTCTCTCCATCGGTTAACCAAAGTTTCGAGTCTCTCTTTTGAGAATCGTGGATTTCGGGGGGCTCGTTGAGGGGCTCCGGGGCACACGAGATCACGTGATTCGTACGCATTAAGTTTTTCCCATATGAGTCTTTGCATGTCACCCGGGAGTTCGTTTGTCGCTTGACAAAACGAGAGTTTATAGTCGTACGTGTGTAAGGCAATGTAATCGTCCATTTCATTTTTTTATACATTTTATTAGAAGTATGTAAACTTAGGTTTCTTAGGAACCTCTAAAATGATTGTTTCATTCGCTTCATTTTTAGATATGATATAGTCATTTTCATACATTTTTATAGATGGAGGTTCAGGTTTTGGTCGAGGTGATAATAAATTACACACACTCGAATAAAACGAAAACATTACTGTTGTTATTTATATTTATTTTTTTATATACTAAATACAAGATGGTTTCACTCCAGGACTTACCTAAAAAGGTTCAATATATAATTATAGATTCCGATTTTGTAAATGGTTCTAATAACACGTTCAGTATAGATCTTACACTTGAATCAAATTTACACTTGGAAGAAATGACACAAGTATGTGGTCTAAAACCAGTTGAATTTTATGTAACACAGATAGGTGAAAATGATCTAGGAACAACAAACGTTGCAAAATATGTAGATATAATATGCGACGATATACCAAAAAGGGGTCAAATATTAAATGAACGTAATGGTCAGATTCTCGCTCGTATAGCTTTAGAAAGAAATTTTACTGGAAGTAACGACTTTATAATGCGCGATAAACAATGGAAAGCGTTCCCAAGACAGACAAACTTATTTAACCCTATATCTTTACAGAAACTTCATTTTCAAATAAATGAATTACAGGGTGATAGTGATTATAAAACATTACAACCAGATGCATCTTGGTACATGATTCTCGAAGTTACAACTATAGACGTTAAGGAAAAACCTGTAAATAGAGAGGTTCAAATTCTTGAAGCTTTACATAAACTTATCGGGAAGATAGATGATCTTAACATAAACGTTAAAAAACTTCCAGATAAGGAGGATATCGAAAAAATGGAAATAGAAAAAAAGAAAAAGTACCCTTTACGTTACTTAATACTGTTCATAACAATGGTAATAGGTGGGTTTGTATTTGTAAAAAATAAATTTACTCCTTCGATTCCACAACCTTCTTTTTAACGACACGTTTAACAACTTTCTTCTTTGGTGTTTCTGGAGCTGGAGCTGGAGCTGGAGCTGGTGGCGCTGGAGCTGGAGCTGGAGCTGGAGCTGGAGCTGGAGCTGGTGGCGCTGGAGCTGGAGCTGGAGCTGGTGGTTCGATTGCATCAACTATTTGTCTAAGAATACCATAAACGGTTTCTTTTTGAATTTTTGGTCTTTGAAGTGCGTCTTCAATTTGTTTTCTGATAGAGTCCATCGCGTAATATATATAAAAGAAATATTATCTTTATACTAAATGTTATTCATTGGTCCAACTCCCCTGAGTG
>Ga0222716_10002929_pt1 | contig 13777 bp, 26 predicted proteins | sample C33_13DmetaG_FD_165044 | JGI IMG/M metagenome (GOLD analysis project Ga0222716, IMG submission 165044) | Estuarine water microbial communities from San Francisco Bay, California, United States - C33_13D | ecosystem: Environmental > Aquatic > Marine > Unclassified | place: USA: California... | reverse complement strand
AAAAATATTGACATTCCGACATTAACAAATTATCTCTGTTGTTGGAAGTAGTATTCCTTTTGATGTGTTATTGTCTCCTCCTAACTTGTCTCTACCTGTTCCAATATACTTTCTACATTTTTGTTTTAGCACATCGGTTGGTATAATGTGAAATAAATCTTTTATGATGATACAGTAATAGTCTGCGATAGTCTTTGATATTCCACTAGGTTTACCTCTGCTCTCATATTCTATAAATATGTTATTTGTGATGTGAGCCTTCCTGTCATATTTGACTTCAATAGTTTTTGTTTCAAATATTTCTAGTAGCTCTAGCTCTTTAGCTACTCCAATCTTTAGGTCGTATTTAAAATCTGAACAATGCTTCATGGTATAAAATTAAAATAATATATTATATTTGCAGAACAATTTAATTAAATCATATGAGCAACAATCAGATGGGGTTTACACCCAAGCATCTCAACTTCGGTGAGGATGGACAGCAGAAACTTATCAGTGGCATCAACAAGATATCTAATGCGGTAAAGAGCACCTTAGGTCCAAGTGGAAATACGGTATTGATTGAGTCACCAAACCATACCCATGGGATTACGGTTACTAAGGATGGTGTAACTGTAGCGAAGGCTGTTGACCTCCTTGACCCGGTGGAGAACTTGGCGGTCCGTATGATGAAGGAGGCTGCGGACAGGACCGCATCAACTGCGGGTGATGGGACCACCACGTCAATAGTCTTGACAGAGGCTTTAGTGGAGCATGGTCTTGAGTACCTGACGGAGGGAGTGAACAGGACGGAGGTGTTACGTGAGATGGTTACTCTTACTGATGAGGTTGTGGAGAAGCTAAAGAAGATGTCTAAGAAGGTCACTAAGAAAAGATTATTGGACGTTGCTACTATCTCTGCGAACAACGATAAGGTTATAGGAAAGATTATTGCTGACGTACATGATGAGGTTGGAGAGAGTGGGATAGTGACGGTGGAGAAGTCACAGAGTTCGAAAACATATTATGAGACGACAAACGGGATAAAGGTTGACAGGGGGTATACCTCACCTCTGTTCATAACAAACCACAAGCGTGACGAGTGTGTCATGGAGGACGTGTATGTTTTGGTGTCAGACGCTGAGGTGTCAAACATCCTACAGATTGAGAATATATTGAAACCAATCATACAGGAGAACAAGAAATTATTAATCATTGCACCGTGCAGTACGAATGTTGTAAACACATTGGCGGCTAATGTAATGAAAAGCAATCTAGGGATATGTAATATTATACCACCGCAGTTTGGCTACAGGCAGCATGAGCTGATGCAGGATATAGCGTTGAGTGTTGGTGCTACATACTTCTCTGAGAAGACAGGGGATGACCTCAGCATAATCAGTGCTGATGACTTGGGTCACTGCTCCAAGGTGATAGTTGGACGTGACTCAACGGTTATCCTCAAGGATGATGAGGAGTCAAACGCTGAGGCGATTGAGCAGAGGGTTGCTGAGCTGTGGGAGCAGAAGGAGATACTTGAGAACCCTGAGGAGAAGGACTTCGTGCTATCAAGGATAGCGTCACTTACGGGAGGCATCGGTGTTGTGTATGTCGGTGGGAACACTGACTTGGAACAGAAGGAGCTTTACGACAGGGTTGACGATGCTGTATGTGCAGTACGGTCAGCATTGGTAGAGGGTATCCTTCCCGGTGCGGGCATAGCATTACACAATGTGTCTATAGATATTCGAACCAAGGATGAGAAGAATGGTGCTAAAAAAATTGCTCACGCAATTTTAGAGTATGCCTTAACGGCTCCGATATGTCAGATACTTGAGAATGGGGGGTTGAAGTATGATGAGGTGTATGAGGGTAAGTGTGATGAGAAGATAGTTGAGGGCTACAATGTCAAGACCCGTGAGTACGGTGACGTATTCAAGATGGGAATCATTGACCCGGTTAAGGTTACAAGGAGTGCGTTACAGAACGCAGTGAGTGTAGCTGTGACAATATTGTCAACCAACGCAATAATAACAATGGCTAGAACCTATGAGGCAGCAGATTAAAAATACAGACCTAGGGATTGAATATATAGAGATGCTTTTGATAAAGGCACTAGTGAAGAAATACCCTAACGATACAGACCTAGGGCAAGAGATTCGTAGATTATATACTAACGATACAGACCTAGGGAGAGTGATACGTGAATTATATAGACCAAAAGAGAAATGCAATTCCTTCTACACCTATGACGATATGAACATGGGAGAAGAAAGATGGTGTGCCACCTGTGGTCAGCCTGAATCAAAACATTAAAGAATATTAAAAAAAAACATTTTCATAATGACACCGATAGGAAAGAACATAGTCATCAAGACGATAGACGAAGAGATTAAGACCACATCAGGTCTGTTGCTATCTGCAGAGGATGCAAGCGGCTTCAGATACAAGAAGGGTCAGGTTGTAAAGCCGGGCACTGAGGTTGAGGTTATTAGTGAGGGTGACATGATATACTACGACAAGAGGTCAGGATACACCATGCTCATCAATGAGGAGCCGTACACAATCATTTCTGAGAGGGATGTCGTTGTTGTCTTATAGCAGCATTCATCTCTTTGATAAAGTTCCTATAGACCTTGTCATTATACTTGACATTCTTTGCGAACATCTTGTTTGATGATGGTGAGGTGGGAATCTCTTCACCCTCAAGCTTCTTGTATATTGAGGTAAGCATACGCTGAGCCTTGTATGAGAGTTGGTATAGTGCCTTCCTTTCCCTGAGTCTTTTTCTGAACACCTCAATCCATCCATCTTGACGTAGCTTCTCGAAGCGGTTCTTGTTCCAACTCACAAGCTCATCAAACTCCATAAACTTATCCCTATCAAAGTAATCCTCACTCTTTAGGAACAGAAGCATATCAAGGTCTTCCTGTGTTAGACCATACTTTGACTTGATGAAATATCGGATGACCCTCCAATACTTTAAATAATCCTTATCCATAATTTTATTAAATTTGTAACAAATATAAATAATCTATGGCAACTAAGGGTAGGGCTAAAAGTAAAGGTAACAAGATATGTCCCGCGGGGATAGCTTGGGCGAAGAGAACCTTCGACAAGTATCCTAGTGCATATGCTAATATGGCTGCAAGTAAATACTGCAAGGACCCCAACTACGCCAAGAAAGCAAAAAAATAATTATGCCAACAGTAAAGTACAAGTGTGGAGACACAGGAAAGGTGAAGACAAAAACATTCCCATACAATGCGGTGGGTAAAGCTCAGGCGGGTGAGTTCGCTAAGAACATGAAAGGCTCAATGAAGAACAACCCCGGGTATGGTATGGAGAAAAAGACAAAGTCAAGCGGATACTAATGGGAGACCTTCAGAAGTGGGTAGATGAGAAGTGGGTCCGTATTGGAAGAGACGGCTCCATCAAGGGGGCTTGCGGTACAAGCAAGAACAAGAAGAACCCTGATAGATGTCTGCCATACAAGAAGGCGATGTCCATGACAAAAGCTGAACGAGCAGAGACAGCTCTTAAGAAGAAAGAAGAGGGCGGAAAAGGAAAACAATTCGTTGCCAATACTAAAGCGGGTAGGGTGACAAAGAAATACACAAAGAGATAATGGCGACTAAGGGCAAGATGAAATGCAACAAGGTTGTTGCATCAGACAGGGCAGGTAAGAAGAAGATGGTGAAAGCCTGTGAGGGTGGCAAGGAGAAGTTAATTCACTTTGGTGCTAAGGGCTATGGTCACAACTATTCACCTGCAGCTCGCAAGTCATTCAAAGCACGCCACAAGTGTGACACCGCCAAGTCAAAACTTACCGCAAGATATTGGGCGTGTAAAAGTTTATGGGCGGGTAAAGGTGGTAGCACGAAGTCATCACCAAAAAATCGTAAAGGAAAATATTAGTATATTTGTAAAAAAAATTAACTATGGCACAAAGAAGTAAAAGAGACCTTGCTACTCCATTAGCAAAGAGTGGGGATTTTGACCCTGCAGACTATAACAAAGACGGTGTAGTAACTGCTAAAGAGCAAAAAAGATATAACAAAGTTCAAAAACTCAAGGCAGGAGGAGCAGCAAAAGTGAAGAAAATAAAAGATAAATCAAATATATCCAAGGAAGAAAAAGCAAAAAATCGAAAAGAAACCGGTGTAAAAATTTTAGGTGCTGCTGTAACGGGATTAAATCTTGCAAACGAGGTTAAAAAAATAGTTAAGAATTAAAGAATGGGTAAAGCTTTAGTTTGGTTAGGAAATAAAATCATCGCATTTGGATTGTGGTGTAAGAGAACTTGGAATAAGTTCCTTAGTAAATTAATGTTTAAAATATAAATAAAACAAGTTATGTCAAAAATGCAAACAAAAAAAAATGGTCCGGGAGATAAAGTCCACACCGTCATCGACAAGAATTGCACTCTAAAACAAATTAAAAACAATAAGGTGTTGAGAACAATGCAATTAGATAAAGCAGAGTGTGCGAGGCAGAGAAAGAATCTTAAAACGAAAATGAAGCCTGAAACATCTTCTTCATCTGCTACTCAAACATATAAAACGGGTACAGCAAAGCCTGCACAATTGAGTAAAAAACAAATCGCAGTGGCTCGTCAAAACTATATAAAATCAAACGACAAGAAGGCTTACTTGCAATCTCTTCCCAAAATTGCTAAAGATGCGTTAAAAGAGCAAGGAATAAAATAAAACTTTTTGCACAGATTCGAGGACATAAGAAAAAAGTTCAACGCTATGAAAGAGACCCCTCAAAAAAGCAGGGGTCTTGGCGATAGCATTGAGAAGTTCACCAAGGCTATAGGCATCAAGTCAGTCGTTGATAAGATATCTAAAGCCACAGGAACGGATTGCGGATGCAATGATAGACGTGATACCTTAAACCGTAAATTCCCTTTTCAATAATGCCAATGCAAATATCCATATCAAATGCCATAGGAGGCGGAGGTGGTAACCTCGGCTCAGGCGGAGGCTCGTCCTTTGCATCAACTAATTCATTTACCTTTGATGGGAATAGTGACTATGTAGGTTGTGGAGATGTATTAAATCTTGATATTACAGATACATTTTCTTTTTCACAATGGGTAAAATTTAATTCTTTAGGAACTGATGAGATGATTATATCCAAATGGAGTTCTGCAAGTAGTTTTAAGGGTTATGTAATTTACAAAAATTCATCAGATAAAATAGTTGTATTTTTACGTGAAAGTAATATAAAATTCAATTTATTTGTAAGTACTAATACTTTAAGTAGTGGAGTATGGTACAATATAACCCTTACCTACGATGGTAGTCGTTTAAATAGTGGAATTAATTTATACTTTGATGGTGTACCTCAAGCAGGTGCGAGAAGTGGAAACTTTTATACAGGTTCAATGATAACAACACTACCCTTTAATATAGGTGCGAGAAACAATGGAGAACTTCCTTTAAATGGATTTATTGACGAGGTTTCGGTTTTTAATTCAGAACTATCAGGTGGATTTGCAGGAAGTGATGTAACTGCTATTTATAATAATGGTGTTCCTAATGACCTCAGCTCATTTAATCCTATATCATGGTGGCGAATGGGAGAGGCTGCTACATATGCAGGAGGAGCATGGACATTAACTGACCAAGGTAGCGGAGGTAATGACGGTACGTCAGACACTTTACCACCCGAAGCATTATCTACTGACGTACCAACATAAAAATTATTATCTTTGTAAAAAAAGATATAATGTCACACATATACCCACAAGATTTTAAGTACGGAGTAATCAACACTGTTGACTTGGCTAACGTAGACTTTGATGAAACAATATACCCCACAAGTCCTACATCATTAAGATACTCACTTGACGGCTCACAGTTCCTAATTAAATGGGAGGAGGGTCATCAGCCTGAATTTATTACAAACGGGACAGTTGTCCCCGCATCGATACTAAGTTGGGCTGACTGCAACGCACTGATGCAGACACCTGCTTGGAGCGAACCTATACCACCAATAGAAGAGTAGTATGTCAAGCAACTACCGTTCCATATTAAACGCACAGGGCTCGTCCTTTGCATCAACCAACTCATTCACCTTTGATGGGCAATTTGACTATGTAGGAATAGGCACATCAAGTTTAGGTATAACGACTGCTATTAGTGTTAGTGCTTGGGTTAAAATACCAACAACAAACACAGGAGGCGGTGGTACTAATATTCAAGTTATTGCTTGTGAAGATACAACGTCAAGTGGGCAAAGAAATTGGAATATGTTTTGGAGGGGTACAGGGTCTAATTATTTTGCTTTTGTGATACACCATACAAATCTTTCTTCCTCATCAGTAAAAAGTACGGGCATAATTCCTAATGATGGACAATGGCATAATCTAGTAGGAACATTTGACGGAACGACCAATGCAAATGGTTTAAAGCTATATATTGACGGGAATTTAAATGTTCAAGGTACGGCAGGAAGCACAGGAATTAATTCGTTTACAAGCTCAGAACCGAACATTGGTAGAATAACAAATCAAAATGTATGGAATTTTGAAGGCAATATAGATGAGGTCGCAGTATGGAATTCAAAAATAAACATTTCAGATGTTTGGGATGGTAGTGGAGTGCCATTTGACATTTCATCAAGCAATCCTATATCATGGTGGCGAATGGGGGAACAAGCTAACTATACAGGCAGAAATTGGGACTTGATAGACCAAGGTAGCGGAGGCAATGATGGGTTCTCAAACACTTTCCCTGCACCACCCGCACAACCATCTACTGACGTGCCAACATAAAAATTATTATCTTTGTATAAAATAAAAGACAATGCCAACAATTCCAAGTAACGAACAGTTTGTAGGGATAGCATCCACACAAGACTTAACAGAGAGAGGTTCTTCTCAGACTAACAGTGCAAGAACGATATACACATACGCTGACTTTCAGTCGGGGGCACAGAGTGCTACAGCCGTGACAGGTGTAGAGGTGTCATTCACAGAGAACGAGATATACAACAAATCAGCCTCAGCAGGAACAGGGAACATCACCAACGACCTTACGGGTGCTCAGTTGGGAATCGTTCAGAAGCTTTACCACTTAGAGGGTTCAGCACCGACAGTCCCTGCGGGATGGGTCCTTATGGGCTCAGGTACATACAGCACAACAGCCCTTAATGTAATCTATGCCGAGTGGTGTGGTGGCACGAGAGTTGAGTATTGGATTGTACAGCCTGCGTAATGTCAAGCAACTACCGTTCCATATTAAACGTACAAGGCTCATCCTTTGAGAACGTAAACTCATTCATCTTTGATGGGAATATTGACTATATAGATTGTGGCGATAATGATAATTTAAGCTTTGGTAATGGGGCAACGGATTCTGCTTTCTCTATTTCTTTTTGGGTTAATTTAAATAGTTTAAGCGGTAATAATAATGTTTTTATAGGAAAAGATAGTGGTTCGCCTAATAGAGAATATGCTGTTGGAATGTTCAGCAATAGTAACAAAGTAAGGTTTTTTATAAAAGACAACGGTGGTAATAGTCAACAAAGTATAGATTCCACAACAAACTTAACTACAACAAATTGGTTTCATATAGTTACTACATATAGCGGTGTTGGAGGTAGTAATGCCGCTGATGGAATGAAAATTTATATAAATGGAAATTTAGAAACATCTACTAACATCATTAAGCAATCGTATACTGCAATGAAAAATACAAGTGCTTTGCTTACCATAGGTAAAATTGATTCTTCACCATCACAAATAAGCGGATTGATTGACGAAACAGCTATTTTCACAACAGAACTCTCACAAGGCGACATAGATACAATTTACAATAACGGTGTTCCTAATGACCTCAGCTCATTTAATCCTATATCATGGTGGCGAATGGGAGAGGCTGCTACATATGCAGGAGGAGCATGGACATTAACTGACCAAGGTAGCGGAGGCAATAATGGGTTCTCAGACACTTTACCACCTTCAGCACTATCTACAGATGTCCCAACGTGATAACAACTCTCATCAGAATATATTAGCTGTACTCTACTATGCGTCAGGGTACTTCGCAGCGTGTACAATGTTCTACGCCCCTGAGCTATGGGTGAAGTCAGTAGGTGCTATGATACTTTTATACATCTCATATATGCTCATCGAGCAGTTCGGATAAGTATTTATACATATAAAAAAATAATACTATCTTTGTAGATATAATAAAAGATAGAGATGGCTTACCAAAAATTACAAGCAAGTAGAGCATTAGAAGTAATACCAAGTGATACTGTAGATATTCCAAATCCCGCAATGTTAATTATCAATAGCACCACTACAGGTGCATCTGCAGGAAAGCTTATAGATTCCGCAGGAGACTTTATTAATAAAGGAGTGAAAGTTGGTGATATTGTTTATGGATATGCCACATCTGCTGTGGCAGCAACAGTTACAGCAGTAGATAGTGCAACTCAACTAAGCGTTAGTACAGCAGTAGCCACTACAACAGCATACAAGATATTCAGTGATGAGACACATAACAATGGGTGTGTCCTTTATGTTGGAGCAGCAGGAGATTTAAAGGTTACTACGGCAGGTGGTGATGATGTTACATTTACAGGAATACTTGCGGGAAGTTTTATTCCCGTTCAGGTTTTAAAGGTATTTGCAACCCCGACACCTGCGGCAGATATCATTGCACTTTGGTAAGATTTTACAGCACTTCATCTCACAATATAAATGTAAGATATAAAATAACAAATGGGACTCAGCGAAGACACGAAGATAAATCTATCACCACGAAACTTTATATTCATAATCGGTCTTGTAGCTACGTTTGTTAGTATGTACTTCAAGCTTCATGCTGAGGTTGAAGATGCTAAGTTACTTCCTCCAAGAGACACTCAGGTTGATGCCGCAATAATAAAGACCTCAAGTGAGATTGAGTTTATTAAGTCAGAGATAAAACATATCAAGGGACAGCTAAATACAATGGAAGAGCGTCTCTATAAACTTCAATAATTATGATTTGTAAATGCTGTAGACAGCCGTTACCATCTAAGTCAAAGTACCTATGGATATTTGACAATGGACACGGTGGAATAATTGATGGTGTATATCAGACACCGGGGAAACGTAGTCCTATATGGTCAGATGGCTCTCAGCTTTTTGAGGGAGAGTTTAATAGGGCTATTGTAGATAGGCTTGTTGACTACTGTAAGATTAAGAACATTGATTATGTGAATCTTGTAGACACACAGGAGGACGTTCCTTTATCGGAGAGAACAAAGAAAGCCAATGAGATATATCGAGAGTCAGAGAAGCCCTGTATATATGTAAGCGTTCACGCAAATGGATACTCAAGCGAGTCGGCAAATGGATGGGAGGTGTATACCTCTGAGGGTGAGACCAAGTCTGACGACATTGCTACGGTATTATTCAACGAGGCAGATAGAGAGTTTCCTAACTACACGATGCGTAAGGACACATACTCTGATGGAGACGTTGACAAGGAGGCGAACTTCTATGTGCTGATACACACAGCCATGCCTGCGATACTGTCTGAGAACTTCTTTATGACAAACCAAAGAGACTGTAATCTTCTTATGAGCGAGAGCGGTAGAGACAGGATTGCCAAGATACATATTGAAATGATAAATAAAATAGAAAGCGAATGAAACCAATTTGGATGAAGCTGTTCGGAAAAGGAACAGATGTAGCCGATAAATTAGGCGGCTTAGTAGATAGGTTCGTAAGAACCAAAGATGAGAAGGCAGAGTTTGAGAAGGATATGGAGAATATCTTTATTCAGGCAGAGGCAGATATGCAGAAGAATGTCACCGAGAGATGGCGTACAGATATGCGTTCAGACTCTTGGCTGTCTAAGAATGTTAGACCTATGGTCCTAATATTTTTAATTGTTAACACCATGCTGTTGATATTTATAGATGCAGGGATGATAAGCTTTAAGGTAGAGGGTAATTGGGTGGACCTATTACAGCTTATTCTACTTACTGTTATCACGGCATACTTTGGCGGAAGAACGTGGGAGAAAACAAGAAAGAAATAATTCCTATCTTTGTGTAAAATATAATACAATGAAATTAAATGAGAACGAGTTAATACTTCTGCAGGGACTGCACGAAGATTTTAACAAGGCTAAGGTGTCTTTAGCTGATGTAGAGCTACAGAAGCATTCAATACTTAAAGGTATTGAGAACCTAAAGGAGCACTTCGCTAAACACGAAAAAGAACTAATAGAAAAATACGGAGCGGATTCTGTAATTAATATTCAGACAGGAGAGGTAACGGAGAAAAAAGAATAAGATGTCAAAGATAAGTACATACAACAATGCAAGTCCGGTAACACTATCGGACAAATTAATAGGAACCTCAGTAGGAGCGACACCCGCTAATGCAACTAAGAACTTCTTAGTTAGCGACCTGTTGGCTTTGTTTGAGGGGAATATAACATTGGAGGATGCACTTCTCGCAGGCAACACCTCAACGACAGCGATGATTCTTGGAGGCTCTTTAAGAATCAATTCAGGACTTCTTGATGCAGCCGGAGGGTTGGGAACAAGCGGACAGTCTCTCCTATCTACAGGAGCAGCAGTCTCTTGGGGAGACCCGTCAGTTGGAAAGCTTTCTCTTCCTGTAAGATATGCTGAGGCGGTAGCTAAAGGAGACCCATTATATATATCAGGATACAACGTAGGTCAGTCAAGATTAGAGGTGTCAAAAGCAGACTCAGCGTCAGCAGCAACGATGCCCGCAATAGGTCTTGCAGACGCAGCATATTCGTTAAATGATAATGGAACAGCAGCGTCTATAGGGACATTAACAGACATAGACCTATCATCGTTAGTTCCTGCACCAAGCGTAGGGGATGTATTATATATCGCATCAGGAGGAGGTCTTACTAAGACAGCTCCAACAGGAACAGCACTTATTCAGAACGTAGGAATAGTGTCAAGAAACTCAGGAGCGAATGGGATAATTGAGGTTACTGCAATAGGTAGAGCCAACGCTCTCCCTAACATCACACCATCAAGTGTTTTGTTTGGAGGGACTGCAGGTCAAGCATCAGAGAGCATTCGGTTAACATACACCGAGCAGGACATAGCCCAAGGAGCAGCAACCTTTGCGGGGAAGACAGAGATATCCACAGGGCTTTTTAAACTGCCACAGCTAAGAACATTTGCTGACAATGCAGCGGCATTAGCAGGAGACCTTCTTGTTAATGATGTGTACAAGACAGCAGCAGGAGAGCTTAGAATCGTAGTTTAATGGACATTAGGAAGATATCTATAGGACCCGACTACAAAAGTAGTGCCATGCATTACATCGTGGGTCAGGAGATATTAGGGTCTAAGTACAAAATACATCTAATAAAATTTTATCCTGAGAATGAGTCTATTAAGATATGGATTCAGCAGGAGGACGAGGTGATGCTTTGGAAGGAGTTCACCCGAACAATGCCAATTTCAATTGAATACAATATAAATTTTTAAATGCAATCACCGTTTTACTTTATAACAAAATCAAAGAACGGCAAGCGATACAACAACACAAAACAGATAGGGGGAATTGACTTTATTACAAGCACCTCTGAGGAGGACCACAAGTCCTCTAGTCGCTATGCTACAGTCATTGAGACACCAATAGGATATACAGGACCAATCGAGGTTGGTGACACGCTGTTGGTGCACCACAACGTATTTAAGTTTTACAACGACATGAAGGGAAGGAGGCAGAGTGGAAAGAGCTTCTTTAAAGACGACCTGTTCTTTATAGATGAGGAGCAGTTCTTTATGTATAAACACAATGGTGAGTGGAACTCATACGATAGGTACTGCTTTGTTAAGCCAATTCCTGCAGAGGACTCCTATATGTTTAAGCCGTTCTCCGAAGAGCCATTGATGGGAGAGATGGTGTATCCCAATGAATATCTAAAGTCAAAGGGCATTAAGTCAGGAGACACTATATGCTTTAAGCCTGACAGCGAGTATGAGTTTGATGTTGATGGAGAGAAGCTTTATCGTATGTATGACCATCAGGTAACAATAAAACTATAATGGACACAAAAGATATTAAACTAAGAATAATACAGGCGGGTATGCAGGCGGTTGAGCAGCTTATAAAGGTTGCTAAGGAGGACATTATAAAGCCTGACCCTGACGATGAGCTAGCTGCGGATAGATTAAAGAATGCTGCTGCTACAAAAAAGTTAGCTATATTTGATGCATTCGAGATACTCTCAAAGATAGAGGGTGAGAAACAGAACATAGATGTCTCAGAACGTGGGGCGACAAAGATAGATACAAAACAAGGATTTGCAGAGAGAAGGTCAAAATAACTTATACAGTGTTCTAAAGGATTACATACCATCAAAGGTGGTAAAGAATAAGAACAGGGTAAAGAGTTGGACCTATGGATATAATGACAAGTACGATGCTGTAGTAATATCCAAGTCGGGACAGATAGGAGATGTTGTAAGCATCAATGGCTTACGGATAGCGTTACCTATTACCCCTGATAAAACATCAAAAGGAAAAGACTATTGGGAGCGTGAGGAGATTCCAAAAGAGCTTGATAAGATTCAGTCTATATTCCAATGGAATGATATGCCCTCAGCGTTTAAGAACAGGTGGGTGGATTATATCGAGGAGGAGTTTGATAGAAGGGAGGAGGGCTATTGGTTTATAAATAATGGTACTCAAACATATATAACAGGAGCACACTATATGTATCTACAGTGGACCAATATTGATGTTGGATACCCTGACTTTAGGGAGGCTAATAGGATACTGTATATATATTGGGAGGCTTGCAAGGCAGACAAGAGATGCTTTGGACTAGACTACCTAAAGATTAGGCGTTCAGGGTTCTCGTTTATGTCCTCCTCGGAGTGTGTAAACACAGGGACGCTTGTAAGGGATTCAAGGGTAGGCATACTATCAAAGACGGGTAGCGATGCTAAGAAGATGTTTACCGACAAGGTTGTACCGATATCTCAGCGTCTACCATTCTTCTTCAAGCCCATACAGGACGGTATGGATAAGCCGAAGACCGAGCTTGCGTTTAGGATTCCGGCATCAAAGATTACAAAAAAGAATATGTCCACCATTGACGACATGGATATGGAGGGGCTTGACACCACAATAGATTGGAAGAACACAGACGACAATAGCTATGACGGTGAGAAGCTGTTGCTATTGGTACATGACGAGAGTGGTAAGTGGCTGAAGCCTAACAATATACTAAACAATTGGCGTGTTACAAAGACGTGTCTTAGGTTGGGTAGCAAGATTATAGGTAAGTGCATGATGGGCTCAACCTCAAACGCATTGAATAAGGGAGGGGAGGAGTTTAAGAAGTTATACAATGACTCTAATCCGATAAAGAGAAACGCTAACGGTCAGACCAAGAGCGGGTTATATAATTTGTTTATTCCTATGGAATGGAACATGGAGGGTTTTATTGATAGGTATGGAATGCCTGTACTAAGAAAACCTACTAAGCCGATACTTGGTGTGGACGGGGAGATGATTGATAACGGGGCTATTGACTATTGGGAGGCTGAGGTTGATTCATTGAAGAACGACCCTGATGCCTTGAATGAGTTCTATCGTCAGTTCCCACGTACAGAGTCTCATGCCTTCAGGGATGAGAGCAAGCAGTCACTCTTTAATCTAACAAAGATATATCAGCAGATAGACTATAACGACTCACTAATAAGAGAGCATCACCTAACACGGGGTAGCTTTCATTGGAAGGACGGTATAAAGGACAGTAAGGTGATATGGAGTCCTGACA
>Ga0222716_10002928_pt1 | contig 13780 bp, 21 predicted proteins | sample C33_13DmetaG_FD_165044 | JGI IMG/M metagenome (GOLD analysis project Ga0222716, IMG submission 165044) | Estuarine water microbial communities from San Francisco Bay, California, United States - C33_13D | ecosystem: Environmental > Aquatic > Marine > Unclassified | place: USA: California... | reverse complement strand
TGTACTGGTGCTAAACTAACACCAGTTGCAAGAACAGACAATGCATTTTGGATATCGGGTGACAAAAGAGGCGACTACTACGAACAAAAATATTACAAAATAGTATTTGGTTCAGTCACCCAAGTTTCTTATAGTAACGGTAGAACTGAAAAGTCAGGTTATGGTTTTGATATTCAAACTGTAGGCGACCTTAATGGTTGGTCATTAATGGGCGAGTATCGTAAAATGATTAAAGAAACAGTTGCTATAAACTTTAATAAAATGCTTAAAAAAGACTTGACAATATCTTAAAATCTGTTATACTATATGTATATTAAATAAACGGGAGTAATTAATATGACAAACTTAAACACAACAAACCAAAGCAAGGACAAAATTGTATCTGTACCAGGATATCATATTGGTAGTTTTACTTGCTACAATGCAAACGATAAAGATGGCGAAAGTGTTAATATTCAACTAACTAGTTTAGAAGAAATGTGGTATACACATGAAGAAAACATAGATCATCCAGAAGGTTCAGAATACCCAGTAAGTATTAATGTTCCTCACATGAAAGTGATGAGAGACAGAGTAATTGATAGTGTTTTTAACAGGACTGGAATCAACGTTAGGGATTTTGACAGCATTTTACATGCTTCAACATCTCCTGGTAGAGATGAGAAAGGTAACATTATCGAACATGGTAATGAAAACATTATTAGGAACGTATAATGAATCCTTGGAATATTATACAAAAATTGGAATCTGATAACAGCAGACTTTTTAAAGAGTCTGTTGTTGCTGATTATATTGATAACGAAGAATTTGTTATGGGTGCCAAGTATGCACTTGACCCTCTTGTAACTTTTGGTGTACAACAAGTACCTTTTAGTGAAACTGATGGCAGTGGTATTAGTAGTACATCTTTTTATGAGGTTGCTGACAAATTAGTAAATAGGCATCTAACAGGACATGCGGCTCGTGATGCAATACAAGAATTGTGTGATACTGCTACTAATGAGCAATGGAACGATTGGTACAGACGAATCCTTATTAAAGACTTTAGATGTGGTACTAGTGTTAAAACATTTAATGCTGTTAAAAAGGATATCATTCCAGTATTTGGTTGTATGTTGGCACATGACGGAGCAAAACATCCTAAAAAGATCAAAGGCGAGTGTATGGTTGAATACAAGTACGATGGCGTAAGAGTTATTGCTATTGTACAAAATGGTTCTGCTACACTATATTCGCGTAATGGTAAAATACTTCCTAATTTCCCCCACATTGAGGAGGCTTTAGGTAAACCAGAGTTTGAAGGACTTGTATTTGATGGTGAAGTAATGAGTGACGATTTCCAAACTCTTATGAAGCAAGTACACAGAAAAACTGGTGCTCAAACAGAGGATGCCTACTTGGCTGTGTTTGATATGCTTACACTCACAGAGTTTAATGCAGGTGGTACAAGTAAAAATGCTGAAGTAAGACGTGGCAGACTTATTGATTTAGACCACGCCAACTTACTTCCTGACAGCATTAGAATAGTTGATGCATATAGTGTAAACTTTGATACTGATGAAGGTAAAGCAGAGTTTGATAAACTAAACAAAACAGCATTAGCAGAAGGTTATGAAGGACTTATGATTAAGCCTATAAGCGAAGGTTATAAGTGTAAACGTAGTCATGCCTGGTTAAAAGTAAAGCCTTTTATAGAAGTAACACTTAAAGTTATTGCATTAGAGGAAGGCACTGGTAAAAACGAAGGCATGTTAGGTGCTCTTGTTGTTGAAGGTGAGGACGATGGTAAGTTTTTCCATGTAAATGTAGGTAGTGGACTTACTGATGACATGCGTAAAGACGTTTGGGCTAGTCAAGATGCTGTTATAGGACAATTAGTAGAGATTAGAGCTGATGCGGCAACACAATCACAAGATGCTGAAGATACTTGGAGCCTTAGGTTCCCAAGGTTTAAAACATTTAGAGGTTTTGAACTAGGAGAGAAACTGTAATGTACGATAAGGTAGAAAACAGACAACTGTCTAGAAGGGAAAGGATTTTACTTGACCCACTAGGTGCAAGTGAAAAAAGTGATAAGGCTAAACAAACTAAAGATGAAAAAGAAGGATCATTTTATGGCTACAACCAAAAAGATGATAACTTTTATCCAGGATTAGACGACTAGGAGTAATAAAATGAGTGCAATAGACGGAACAATATTTTTAAAAGAAACCAAAGAGGTAATGGGAGGAGTTCAAAAAATCTACTCTTTTCCTAATGGTTATGGTGCAAGTGTTATTAGACACAAAGGCAGTTATGGTGCTGATAAAGGATTATGGGAATTAGCAGTTCTTAAAGGTGAAGACCTTTGCTACAACACGCCAATTACTGATGATGTTTTAGGCAGATTAAACGATCCTGAAGTAGATAGTGTATTAAAACAAATATCAGAACTAACAGATGCTGATGTATATTGCGAATGGAACTGTGGAGATACCGTAGAGGATTGCACAGGTTATAAATGTTGGGAGAGATAAATGCCGAATTGGTGTGCTAATCACATAGAGATTACTGGTCCTGAAGACAAAATTAATATGCTCTACCAGGATGCTCAAGATGGATTTTTAGAGACTTTGGCTCCTATAGGAGATTGGGATTACAATACTGCTGTCGAAAAATGGGGGACTAAATGGGAAGTTGATATAGACAACCTCGCAGTTGATCTTTCCATGGCGGACAGTGATGGTACTGCCACATTAAGTGGATACTTTGAAAGTGCATGGAGTCCTCCAATGGAAGCCTTGCAAACATATTTAGATAATAATCAGGACTGTGAAGGAGAATTATATTACTACGAGCCTGCCATGGACTTTTGTGGTAACATGAATAACAACATAACTATTTCAAGTGTAAACATAGATTTCTTTGCTAATGATCCTGTAGGACAAGAGCTAGATGGACACTTTGCTATTATAGATTATATGGAAGAATATGAGGATGAAGTACAGGAAGAAGCATTGGCAACTCCTCCAGATGTTTTAGAACCGCCAGAGCAAATACCAAATTATTAAATAAAGTATAAATAAATTTATGGGACAATATGATCACTTAGTTGAACGACAAAGATTACTTATAGAAGCAGAAGAATGGGCAAAAGGCGTAAAAAGTATTCATGCTCACAGTTTAAGTAGTATGTGGTACGACGATAGACCAGAAGATACAGAAGGCGGTACTGGTGTACTAGACATAATATATCACAGCGGTCTAATAGAAAGAACATTAAAGGATGGTTCTAAAGTATTATTTGGTAAAAGCCTCAAAGGAGATAAACTCATTGATGCATATACCAGACATTCTATACCCACCGAATCTCAAAGATTACTCACATAATGCTTGACATTATATCAAAATTTGCTATACTATGAAAAGTGAAAATGACAACCAGGTAGATATTAATCTTGTTTGTAAAAAACATAACCTGGATAGATTTTCATTAGTTGAGGTAAGCTCTTTTATTTCTAGAACTAAAGACATTAGACCTGTAGAAGCTCTACAATTAATGTTAGAAGTAAATGATTTAGAAAGTTTCCTTAAAGAGTTAAAAAGTTCTGTAATTGACGCTGATTTAAAAAGGCGTTTAAGGAGAATGGGTAAGTAGACTCGAATAGTATTTCGTAAATTGGGTTAGGCGTAGTCCTTTTAAATTCCCTAAGTGTACTGTCTACTGATCAACTTTTTAATAGGGGGTGTTAAAACCTCGGGTATGGGACAGGTTTGTGATAGATTACCAAGTCCACAATTTAGATTACGACATGCGTAACAACTACAAACCATCCCACCAGTTTTTGCTCCGTTCGTCTAGTGGTTAGGACACCGGGTTTTCATCTCGGCAACAGGAGTTCGACTCTCCTACGGAGTACCAGTGGTCTGGTAGTTAAACGGTTATAATCCCGCCCTGTCACGGCGGTGTTCGGGGTTCGATTCCCCGTCAGACCGCCACTAGTGGGTCGCTAGTTCAAATCCAGCAAGACCCACCATTTTCTTTTTATAAATATAATAGGAAATTACAATGATTAGATTAAGTATAACTGGCAGAATCGCAAAAAAACAGAGAATAGAAAAATATATTCAAACTGCTTTATTGGATATGATGCCTAGGCTTAAAAGACTTATTGAAATTGATTTAAATGTTGTAACAAAATGTGATGAAGACAATTATGCATTATGTTGTGGCAATAAAAACATTGTAGAAATTGAACTAGCAAGAACTAGTGGAGATACAAAGTTTACTCATGACGAAATGATGTTAAACTTAGCACACGAAATAGTTCATGCTAAACAATTTATAAAAGGCGAACTTCATCCTACATTACAAAAATGGAAGAAGTTTAAAAAGGATTATGCTAAAACTCCCTATTTTAAAACACCATGGGAAAAAGAAGCATATTTAATGGAAGATAAAATTTTTAACAAATATTGGAAAAATGGCTAAACAATTCAAAAAAACATTAATAAAAACAACTAGAAAATCTAGCAGTATTGGGCAAGGCGGTAGAGGAAGAAGTACTAAAATTTCTATGTCTACTATGAATAAAAGTAAAAAACGTTCACTTAAAAAATACCGAGGACAAGGCAGATAGTTTTTGGGCATGTTGTTCTCCTAATACAACCATACCCAACTCCGCAGTAGAGATACTGCGGAGAACTTGATAAATATAGATATGAGCATTTACAATCCATATAACAATTATATGACTACTGATGTTATTACAACTTCTTTAACCGAGGATTGGGTATGCGAATTAGTTAATCCTAAACATAATGCACTTCACACTAGAGCAAATATAGATCCTTTTGGTACAGAATTAGATTGGCCAGAAAAAGAAGCAGAAATGTTACAACTTATGCATGATAAGTTTGGTATAGGTTTGGCCGCTCCACAAATTGGTTATAGTTATAATATGTTTGTTATGAATCACGAGCATTTAGGAGATATGGGTATTTATAGACCTGAAATACTTGAGTATAGTAAAGAAACATGTAGATATGAAGAAGGTTGTTTAAGTTTTCCAATGTTGTATTTAGATGTCACTAGACCTGAAAAAATTAAAGTTAAATACTATAAATCAGATGGAAAAACCCAGGTAGAAACATGGATGGATGGCAGAGATGCCAGATGTTTCCAACATGAATTTGACCATTTACATGGTGATTTATTTATAGATAAAGTTAGTGATATAAAATTACAAAGAGCATTTAAAAAGAGAGAGAAGTTTTTTAAGAAATTAGAAAGACAAATAAACAATGCTTGATTATCCTTTTTGGGTAAATGATTTTGATAGAGTTAAAGATCATAGACTTACCCACCCAGAAGTTACAAAAATATTTGATTACCCTGTAGCATTTTGGTACGGTGCTAAACGTAATAAAAATGCGTATGCAAAATTAGAAAAAAGTCTTAAGCGATTACTTAATCGTACAGCACCTAAACTGCCTTACTTTGTGCTATATAACTTACCAAATAGAGATATAGGTCAATACAGCAAAGGCGGAGCCTCTGATGCAACAGAATACTTACTATTCCTACATGAATTTTGTATTGGTATTAAAGGGCATAAGCCTATAGTTATATATGAACCTGATGCATTACCACATACTACCCTGATGACGCCCGTAGAAGCTCAGTATCGCATAAATTTAATGAAGGAAGGTATTAACATACTTACAGAAGAAAGTGATGCATTAGTGTATATAGACATAGGACATAGCAATTGGTTAAGCCCAGAACAAGCGTCAGAGCTTATTTCCAGTGTGTCTAATAACAATATAAGAGGGTTTAGTGTTAATGTAAGTAACTACAGAAGCACAGAAGAGAGTATGAAATGGGCTTTAAAAGTATGCGAATACAACGAAGATTGGCATTTTGTTATAGATACCAGCCGTAATGGCAACGGTCCACATGGTAATGATTGGTGCAATCCTCCTGGCAGAGCATTAGGAGAACCACCTACATGTGATACTGGCCAAGATAAATGTGATGCTTTTTTATGGGTTAAAATACCTGGAGAGTCAGACGGTAAAGGAAATGGTGGTCCTAGAGCAGGCAGATTTTGGCCTGAGATGGGTACAGATTTGGTAAAAAATAACAAAATTTAAATGGAAAAATTAAAAAAACAATGGGAGGCTTATAATAATGGCTATCTTGTTTGGGAATTATTGTTAGACAGCAATAGAACTAATTCATATACTAAATTTATCAGAGAAAATGTTATGTTTATAGGAGAAGTATTAGATTTATTAAAATTAGATCTTAATACAAATATTAGTAATCAATTTACTTACTTTGAAGCAGGGTTTAGTTTAGATAATTTTTATTCAAGTTTTGCAAAGAAACAAAACCATTGGGGAATAGACAAGCAAAAAACAGGTTACTATAAACAAAATACTATTGAGTATATTAGGGAATTAAAGAATCTTTAACTTACACCACTAGGGTCTTCGTTAGACATCATATCATCACTTGGAATAGGATCTGAATTAGGTTCTTTAAGTTCTGCTTCTAAATAATTTTTAGCACCTTCCAGGTATTCTTGAGCTTTGACTACTTTGGCTTGCCACCAGTGTGGGAAATCTGAGTCAGGTAAGTCTTTTAACATTTTGTGGAGATCTACAGCATTTTTACCAATAAGGTATAACTCTTTGGATATCATACCTCTTTCGTTATCTACATGACCTACAGCAACTTTTTTAGTTTCGCCTTCGCCTGTATCTGATTTGTAATCTACTCCAGGCTCACCGTCACCTTCTGAAACTATACCTGCTAATTGTTGTAATCTTGCTATTTCGTTCATATTAACTACATCCACATCCTGAACATGCTTTGAGCATAACTCTTTTCTTTCCACAATTAGGACATGACTCTGTTTCTTCTTTTTCTTTAATGCCTGCTAAGTCACGCATTCTTTGTATATCTTCGTCTACCTCTGGTTCGCCGTGATCCTTCCAATCTGCATTGTCAACTAAATCTTCAGCATGTCTATGAATAATTTCATCTCTGTCATCGTCCATGTGTAAGTTTAGGTCCATTGATATTTCAGTCATTTGCTGATCTAATTCTTCCATTGATAAACCACATGCTTTTGCGTATGCTTCTTCACCACCACTATCTAGTGCATTCATTAGATTTTCGTATGCTTCTTCTTCACGACTTTGTTCTGCACTAGGGTCAAAACTTTCATCGTAATCTTTAGATGCCATAACAGGCTTTTGGTCCATTTCATTATCAAATTGTACCATAATTTGATGAAGTTTATCTGCATATTTTCTGTGGCTCATCATGTCTTTAACTTTAGTCATTAAAGGTTGCATTACTTTTTGCAAGTAAGGAGCCATATTACTATCACCTGCGGCAGTATCTAATGCTTTTTGCATTATTGATGCGGCATCTTTACCACCTATGTCTTGTTTCATTCTGTTATAAACAGATTGGTCTATGTCATCTTTACCATCATCTTCAGGTTCTGCCATACCAGTAATACCAGTTTCTGGGTCTCTTGGGTCGTCTGAGTCTTGCTTGTCTTCTGCTTCGCTAAATCCTTCTTCTGCTGGCTCTGGAGCATTCATTTCTGAATCTATTTTGGCTTTAATTTTTTCTAAACCAAACTTTTCAACCATATCAATATAACTTTGTATAACATCATCTGCCATCATTTCATCAGCATCTTCAGGATTGTTATATTTCATAGCATTTAGATCTCTAAGGCAATCATCTTCGCTATCACAATCCATTATACTTGCTTCAGCATCAGTCATTGCAATATCAAAAGCATTTCCGCCTTCTGAAATGTCTTCTTCTTTTACGAGTTCTAAATATTGTTTATATGCTTCTTCAGAACCTTCACCACCTTCTTTTTGGTTTTCATATTTCCAGTCTGAGAAACTAAGAGGTTTGCCATCATCATATACTACCATACCTTTAGGACCTTCTTTAGTTCCTTCTTCAACATCGTAATCTGATCTAATATCTGATAAGTCTAAACTTTCTTTTTCAAAATCATTTTCTTCAGGCTCATATGTAGTATCATCACCTGCTTCTAAATCCATATCTGATATGGCTTTTTTGGCAATCTTTAAAGCAAATTTTTTGTCTTCGTCTTCCATTCCTTTTAAGCCATCTTCAGGCATTCTGTCTATTAATTTGTTTAGTTTATCACTAACCATTAATCCGTTTTCGTCTGGCATTATTCTTTCATTAATCTCTGCTAGTAGGTTTGCAGGAGATTTTAATAATGCTTGTACAAACTGTTCTTTCTTTACCTCGATATCATTTACATCAGAACCTTCTGGGAACCTGTTTGCAATACTCATTCGAGCTGAGCTTTTAGTTACTGGAGCAAAATTAACATCTTCAATGCTTACAGGAGTATCAAACTCTACAGGAGCATCTTCACGGATATCTAATCCTGCTAGTTTTAAAATTGTGTTTAAATCTTCGTTCATTTTTTCACCTACTATGTTTTTATAAACTAATTCAAAAACAGATTCGTTATATTCTTTAAAGTATCTATTAAAAACTTTTTTAGCACTCTCTTTATTAGTAGCGTCTAACATCTGTTTTCTGAATGCACTAGCACTCAAAATTTCGTTTTTTACGTCGTCTATTTCTGTTTTTACGACTTTTACATATCCTCTATCCATCATTGATTTAGGATTTGTCTTATATGTATTTATCATTTGAAAGTAATAAGGGTCACCATTTGGTTTCATACTTAGCCCAGTTTTTTTATCCATATTATTAAACTTAAATCTAGCATCTTCTTGCATATCTTTTTCACCAACAGCAAAAAATACTGCTGTATTATCCGGGTCTTTTATGTAAGGTGCTAAATCATCTGGATGATAATTACGTCTTACCTGTAGCATTTTATTAGGATCAATACCCTGAGCAGTTGCTACTAGTTGTTTTTCTTTAAAATTAAATGGAGATTTACCAGGTTCTGTTTTATCTGATGTAGTAATATAAACATCTGCATCAGGATTATCTGCAACAAGTTTATCAAATATTGTTGCATGATGAGCCAGCATAGGCTGGAATCGTCCTGGATATATTATTACCTTCTTCATATGTACTATTTATCAGAATGGGCGCCATATACTCAACTCACCTATTTCTATATGTTGTGGTTGATTTATTGCCCATACGATAGAATTAGCACATTCTTCCGGTGTAATTTTACTTTTGTTTTCGATGCCTGGTATGTTGGCTATCATGTCTGTTTCAACATAACCAGGGTTTATGTTAATCATTCTGCATTTTCTGTCTGTTTTAAACATGAGTATAAATGCCTGATGACTCAATGCGGCCTTTGTAGCACTATAACCTGTTTGGTTACCACTTAGACCTGGGTACTTGCTTAAACTAGATATGTTTACTATTGTTTTATTTGGATTATCTTTCCACATTTCAAATACAGCATTTAGTAAATCAACCTGTGTATAACCTTGATGTGCATTATTTACAAATACATCACAGTTTTTTACAGCACGAACGATAGAACTAAATTGGTCTACTATGTTAAAGCCATTGCTTCTGCTAAAGCCAATTACTTCGTGTTCTTCGTCTAATAAATCAAAACAGGCTTTGCCTATTCCTTTGCTATGACCAGTAATTGCTATTTTCATATTTTACTCCAACTAAATGCCATCTGGGTTCTAATCCAAAGTTTATTGCAGAATGATACCCTGATGTATTTAATTCGTACACATTATCTGTTTTTAAGTTATAAAACTTTGCACCATTACAATCGCTATCCTCAAAAAAAGTAAGATAACTTTGCTTGTTTGTTTTTAATGGAAGATGTAATCTAATGTTTAACAATTTATCAGTATCACTGTCTTTGTGTAATGTATATGTTTTACGAGGATCTATTTTCATCAAACGCCATCTATAAAATTTATTGTATTTGTTTATAAATTTATCTAGTTCAGTATCTTTAAAGAAATTAAATACTTCTGAATACATTCTTTCACTGTATTCCAAGTTGGCTTTTTTACCTATACTACATTTCCAATCGTTATTACCATCTGTGGAAGTCAGACTAATTTGGTCTTTATCCCAAAGTTTATAGTATGATAAAAATTTGTCAATAGGTTCCCAGATAGAATTAGAATCCGCCGTGTCAATATGTCTTACATATTCCATGTATATACTTATGTAATTTTAAATGTGGAGGTTACCACTTTCGGCAAGACCAGTAACGTGCTTTTGTCTTTGGTCCTGGATTATCGCAATTATGTCTTGCTCTGAAACTCTTTCTGGCTTTGGGATTGCTCTTTCTGATACGCATTGTTTTACGTTTTGCTGATGTACCACCATGTCCAAAGTTTACTTTTTTTACATTTCCTGTTTTAGGATCTTTTACATAAACTTTAAACTTTTTAACATCGCCACGCATAGGCTTGTTAAGTTTTACTTTACGACCTTGATACTCTGCTTCAAACATATCATTTTCATCTATACTAAAACCTAGTACTCCAAACTCTTCGTGGAAGTCTTGATCTTCGTCTAGTGTAATTTCTTCGTACACATCTTTTTTTGTGTTTTCTGCAAGTCTAACATCATACAGCATCTTGGCGGTTAATTTAATAACGTCAGCAACTTCTGGATTTTCGCTTTCTAATTCAGCATACAGTTCATGTGGTGTCATTTCTGACCAACGATTTTCGTCACCTAATGCTTTAGCAATCATTTTGGAAACCATTGCTTCATTACTATCTAGTTCTTTATCTTCTGCCATTTCGTTGTTATCTTTTTTCTTTTTCTTAGGCTTATCGTGTTTGTCGACAGTATCAGTACCAAACGTATCTTCTATTCTGCCTTCACCTATTTGTGTTTCATCCATATTAGCCATAACATCATCAATGATACTACTACTATCGACAACATCTATAACTCTGCCACTAGCAAAGTCTCCCATACGTTGTCCGCCGTGTTCCATATCCGGATCTACACAATCTTCTACATCTAGATCTTCTAGTGATTGGTATATTGCATATTCAAAATCTTCTTTGTTTGCAAATTGATTTTCTCTTCCACCAAACTCATCTACTAATTTTTCTACACATGCATCAGCAATTATACTTCTTTCTTCACCTTCTGTGATACCCTCACTTGTTAGTCCTGCTTTTTTCATACCTTTTGCAATCAGGTCACTTCTCTGAGCGGTACCCATATTTGGATAATCTGCTTTCATGTATTGAAACATCTGTCTGGGATCGTCCAGTTGTTTAACAGCTCTAGCAATCTGATCAATTACTTCATCATCACCTGGATAGTCTGCTTTGGCTTTTTCTCTTTCTGCTTTACGTTCGTCATGTTTAATGATGTCTACCCAACTGGCTCCCATCATTTCACCGTCATCACATCCATACATTCCCCAACCATCACATTCGAAAACCGAGTCTTCTATCTCTTCACCATCGTCATCATACTCTGGATATTCTGCATCCTGATAACCTGTTCCTGAACAATTAGGACAAGACCCATGCATAACATCTACTTTTTCGTGATCAGCACGACAATCGTCTAATGCATCAAGTAAATCGTCATGTGCTTCCTGTCTTTCTTCAGCATCATAGTAGTTGTCTGGTTCACCAATCATGTCATCAGATACACTGATGGCTTCAGCCACTATGCTTTCTACAATTTCAAAGTCACTGTCTGATGTGCCACTGAATCTACTAGCACCAACACTTGCTTTACCTTGACGGTATGCTAAATGTCTTGCTTTAGTTTTGGCATCTGATTCGCTATTAGCAAGTATTCTTTCTTTAAAGCCTTTAGGACCCTTTACCACATAATAAGAGTACTCGTAAAGTTTAGATTCTGTTTTTTTGGCTTTGCCTTTTTTGATCTGTTTGCCAAGACAACCTGACTCACTAGGTTCCTGAAAGCCTGAACCAATCTTTACATTTTCAAAAAAGTTATTTAATTTCATATAACTATTTATCAAAATTAACCCATAAGGCTAGAGAGGATCTAGTGCCTTGTTTAATCCTTCTTACACCGTGCAAATTATTATAATTGCTAAACAATACTGCATCTCCTTTATACATTTCAATAGCAGTATCATTTAATGTAAATAGTCCTCCTTTATAATCTGAATTTAATTGTATAATTATTGTATCCTCAGATGGATCACAATGAGGAACACAATACTCATCTTTATTGTATTTGGTAATATACATTCTGTTTTTTATGATAGAAAAATCTGTATCTAAACGTTCAACTAATTTGGATTTTATAAAATCAGAAGCCTCTAATTCTATTCTGATAGGAACTTTTTCCATTTTATACCATGTGTTTAATGGTACTTTTTCTATAGTTCTATCTATAGCAGGTGCCTGAGTATAATCAGGTTGTGGTAAATTGTTTAATATATTATCGCACTCAGAGTGAGTGATAAGATTTGGAAAGTACCTATAAGAACTAGTCATATGACTATTTATAGGCTAATTAAATACTAGTCTTGTCCAACTGGTTTCCAAACTAGTTTAATTCCTCTTCTGTCTAGTTCGTTCCTGCACTTCTGTTTTATTTTTGGCTTTTGGCCATTATTAATATATTCTACTAACTCTTCTTTTGAAGTATTTTTAATATAAAAATGTTCTACTTTAGTGCCTTGACCTTTGACAAATGATTTGTGTGAGTGTTTAAATTTTATTGGCATCACGTTCTCCTAAATAATATGTTATTTAGTTAAAAACGTGTTTTTACTTGTATAACCAATCGATATAGTTAAAATAATCTTTTCTATCACTACACCAAAATTTTCCTTTATAGATAGGATGTTTTAGTTTGTATAGGGCGAGATCTATTTCACGTTCTCGAGTCTCGACATCAGTCTTTCTGCTCGATTTGTTACTTGTCTGTACCATTTTGAATCTCGGCCCTCAATGCCTGCTTGTTTCCAATCTTCTGCTTCAAGAGCTTTCTTAAAGTTTTTAAATCCGCTCAGTCTAGTTCTACCCATATTGAACATCATGTTTACTAATATTTGTTGAACTTCATCAGGCCAGTCGCCAAAGTTTTCATATAAAACTTCGCATTCACTTATTGCTGTGTCTAAATCTTTTTCAAAACATTCTTTGACTCTGTCTTCACTTACAGGAAATCCAAGATCTTTTCCATATTCAGGATCTGAATCTAAAACTAGATGTCCAACACCAAATGTTGGGAGTCCCAAATGATCATGATATACTTCATATACCACACCCTCATCTATTTTGAGTTGCTCAAATACTGCTTCTCTATCTAATTTGTTTCCGAATCCAAACATTAAATTAGTCCTCTTTTTTCCAAATAGTCCAACCACCGTAGGCAATCATACCCCAGCCAATTAAACTTGTTGGTATCAATATCATTACAATACCACCTGCAACTAGGACGCCACCGTCCCAACTAGTTCTTTCTTTTAATCTTGCTTTAATAAAATCCATAATAATCTCCATTAAAAATAATATTTATCATATTTTATGACGTTGGTGCTGAATTCTTGTAAGGATGTGTTACTCCTACTTCTTTTTGCCTACTGTATTACTAACGTTCTTTGCTTTACCCTTTCTGTTCTTGTTAGGGTCATTACGTCTTTTCTTTGATACTGCTTTACCAATAGCGGCCTTACCACCTTTGGCTCTTAAACTTGCGGCTTTTGATTTGCTTAGACATTTAGGTTTACCTTCACCTTTTTTGCTGTCACCACACTTACCAATTCTTTCACCTTTGGTATTGTAACGGTCCCAA
>Ga0222716_10002927_pt1 | contig 13781 bp, 16 predicted proteins | sample C33_13DmetaG_FD_165044 | JGI IMG/M metagenome (GOLD analysis project Ga0222716, IMG submission 165044) | Estuarine water microbial communities from San Francisco Bay, California, United States - C33_13D | ecosystem: Environmental > Aquatic > Marine > Unclassified | place: USA: California... | reverse complement strand
CATTTTTCATCGTGATGGGCACTTTCATTGTCTTTTCGACAGAAGTGTAAATAGTGTCAAATACTCGGCGCTGCGTGTTTTCAATAAAGTCAGCGTCAGGGTCTTGATAGGTTAGAGATAGCGTTTTCGGCAAATCCCAATCCTGCGTCAATGACGCAATGACCGGAGCATCGTCGGCTTTTATGCCAATAGTGTCTTTTGCTATTACGTCAGTCGCAACAGTGCCGCGCGATCTGAAATGCAGGCCATAACCATCTTCATAACAATCAATGCAGAAAACCTTGAGCAAAGCCTCAAGCGCTTCAAACACTGACATTTGCCTGTCTACAACGTATCCGCTAATAGCAGGAACGTCAGCGCCTATTTCATTTACGGTGTAATCAGTTATCGGGACATTTGCCCGCAACATCAGGCGTCTAATAGCTTCCGCAACAGTGATTTCGTCTGCCTTATCGGGCGAGATACACCAATCTTTTGTCGTCGTATCAATTTGCCAAATCATATCCTCATAAAGAGTTTCAGAGCCTGTGATTGTTCTCACATTTGGATAGTCTACGCCGTAGACCCAAGTGTTTATGTCGGATGGCCCTTCATTGTTGTCGATCAGAGTTTGTAATTGATCCTCCCAAAATGTTTGGTTGGAATAATCAGCGTCACTGCTATGCAGAACCTTTCCAAGCCCTAGTTTGGTTTCGTAGCTGCCGCTTTCAGGCCAATAAACTGCCTTATAACTTCCAGCAACAGCTAAACCTACAACTCGTCGGACCTCTGTGCACTCGCGTCCAGCTGCGGTAGCCTGCAAATTAGGAGGTTCAAATCCACATTGGTAGGACAGCTTCCTGCAATCAATTCTCGCTGCCTGAAAGTAACTGTCGATCCCAGCGCCGTTAGTAACTAATTCTCCACTGGCATTAAGAGGGCAATTAGCCCAACCGCCTTCGGCATAAGCATAATCATAGGTTCCATCTGGGTTTTGGTCTTGCCTCCACATGACCATCGGTACATAACCGCTGCCGGTGTCCTCCCCAAACCAAATAGCGTCCGACTTGCTCACACCAAATAAAAGAGCGCAAAGTGAGTTCACTGTATAAATAGGCGGCAGATAGGTTTGGCTGTGCAGATAATGAGCATAGGCAGTGGGCTTTATTGCGCTGAACCAGTATCTAACTCTTGATGGCGCTGCCCATGTATCAAACCCTTCTGGGTAATCAGGGTGCCCTTTTATTGTTTCACTAGGCTCAGGCCCTATTTTTGATGATGGTGCTATTGAGTAGCCATTGGGAGCGCCAGATGCAACTGCAAAGCCTTCTTCAAGAGTGTACCCAAGCGGATTGGCCCAAAGCGATGAGCGACCATTGCCATCTGTCACTATTTGCGACTGTATTGCTTCAGCCATGCCATCTGCTCTGGCATTTGTGCCTGTATTAACCCACATACTTGTAGTGTCATTTGGGTTTAGGTCTGGGAAAACCGAATCGCGGACAGCGTACTCGTAAGTTGTTTCTGTAGTGGTGGTTGGGTCTTGAATTGTGCCGACAGAGAAAGTGAAATTTGGGATGCGGTTGCCGTAAGGGGCCAAATCAAATTGGTCAAAAACGGCATAAACAGTATTTCGATAAGCAGGCGTAGCCCCTTCAAAGCTAGCGATTAGGTTGCAAACTGGCTGATCGCTCTTGCCTTGGAATATCCGTATAGTGCCGGGTCCGCTTGCTGAGGTACTGTTTTCGTTTACAACTATGATCCCGTCTTTATAGGGATTAGTTGCAGTGCCATCGTAGATAACTTCAGTGTCAGCCCATATTTTGCCAACGGTGTATCCCTGCCCAACATCCCCAATGTACGGGCCTTCTGCTATCGCAATAGCGAAAGTGGCTGAAAAATCATAAACAGATGCCCCGCCACCGCCTTTCCCGCCGACATCTCGCTCTCTATAAAAGACCTTTCCAATCCACATCAGAGAGCCAGCGACTCTTGCGTTGCCTAAAACAACTTTCAAAGTATCGCCGTATGACGACCTCTGGATTTTTAATTCTTCTAGCTTAGGGCCACCAACTTGCTGCCCCATATCAAGCAACGATGCAGCGCCAAAACCAATGCTCGCACCGTAAACGGCACCCATCGGCCCACCAACGAAAAAGCCAATAGCCGCGCCAGCAATGCCGCCAGCTATTTGCGAGACATTACTCATGCGTGAACGCCCTCACAATAAACCCTTCGTAAATACTGCGGGGCTGTTCTACAACACCATCGCACATCCAATAGCTATGAATCACTGTGTCCGTTTCTTTGCTATAAATCAGCACATGATTGGCTTGGCGTCTTTGACACATAACTAAAACATCGCCCGTATCTGCTTCATCAAGCGGGATTTCCACAAGTTGCTCGCTCAACCCTTCCAGCAAGCTATCGCCGCTAGGGTAGCGAGAATAATTTGTGCGATCTTTTACTTTTATGCCTGCTGCTTTATAGGATTCAGCAACCAACCCCAAGCAATCAACGCCCACGCCCTTGCATCTAGCTTGATGCCTAAATGGGGTGCCGAGCCATGTTCTAGCCTCTGCTACGATTTCATGCTTCATTTCTTAAACACTTGGAAAGAAACGTCAGGGGATGGAACACTCGGGAATCCTCTAAAATTCTCTTGATTAGAGCGATTCAAACAGTCCGTGAAAGTTTTGTCGCAGCCTTCAATTAGCTCATATTCATCGTCAACCAACGGCAAAAATGGAAACGGCCTGTAAAACGTAATTTCGCCAGTCGCTAGAGAATGTTTGACGTCTCGGCTAATACCCGCGTTTTCGCCCCGCGTTATAGTGAGCTTGCCATATCGGAAATGGTCATCTGCCTCGGTTCTACTGGTATCAACCACCTCCTGCTGCGAGGTAACAGATGTCAGCGTTCCTGTAACGGTATACGTTGCAGCATCTAAACTGCATCTAGTATCGCAAAACTCTGCATCGCACGTTGCTTGAATCGTTCTGCAAATTGCATTATTGAGTTGTTGGCTTAATGCTCTAAATTCAGCAGTATATTTGCCCCTGTCTGATTTAACTTCGCCCCAAAATCCTCGGGCTATTCTTCTAACAACAGTTGAGTTGCCGTAATCATAGAGGGTTATGATGACCTCTGCGTTATCAAAATTTCCACTGGTAGCTTCTGTGATGGTAAAGCCAGCAGAGCCTAACAGGCCAGAAATGTCTGCATTGTTCACGCCAGTTGATACGTTGGACTCGTAATCTGTCGGCTCATAGCCAGAGGCGCTAACAAAAACTAACCCGTTTACGTCAACATCAACGTCCAGATCGGTTAGGCCAATCCACGTTCCATTTGTTTGCACAATGCTTATTAGAGTGCAGTATTGGGTTGTTTGGTCAGTTACGCTCACGAACGCACCTCAATCAGAGCAACCGAGGTAGAGCCTGATTCAAATGCCTCTAATTGAGTCGTAATTTCATCTTGGTTAAAACGGCAATGCACATCAAATTCGCCAGTCCAAGAATCTCCCGCGGAGATGCCAGCGCCCGTTATGATTCCGGTGGAGTAGTCCAAGGTAAATCCAGACGAGCTTCCATTCACTTGTATAGTGCCGCTTATAGGCTTGGTTATGAATCGAGTATACAGGTTAGTGGTTCCGTATTTTTTTGCTAGCTGCAAATCTCCACCAGTATTGGTGGCAATTACTGCGGTAGCGTCTGCCGTATCATGTTCAAAGTCAGCCCAATCTTTATATCTAAAGGTATGGAATTGGCCTCTCATTTCGTGAAAAAACGCCACCAAAGTCTCAAGCTGTGCGTGGGTTCTGACGCCATAAGCAACATCATAATAATATCTTGCCATAACCCAGTTTTGATTGCGTGATTCAAAGCCAGAGCGGATTGTCTGGACGCTAGTGTTGTATTGCGGCCCGCCTGCTGATCCGTATGAAATGTCACTTGGAAATTGAATATCAATAAAACTCATTTTTATCTATTCCTTGCATTTGCGCGTGACATTGACCTGTAAACGCCCTGCTGCATTTGCTGTATTGACCTTTTATCTAGCTTGCCGTCAGGCGCAGCGACATTGATCGTGACGTTATTATTATTAGTCGTCTGACTGCCGCCTTTCGTCAATGCAGTATTGGGGGTTATGTTCCCACTCATATTGCCCATTGTCAGCACTTCTGGGCCGCGCTCACCTACAACATACGATTCGCCAGCCCTTACCTGACCGCCCAAGGCTCTGCCCTGCATGGATTGTGCAGCATAGGTGACGCCAGCCGCCAAAACAGTCGCAGCAGCAGCCGCGCCCAACGCGGGGCCAATAATCGGGATGCCAGCTAGAGCGCTGTACGCCTTCATAGCGGCATCGTATGAGTTAGATATGATGCTTGCTGCGTTTTCCCTTTTCTCCGCATCAGCAAGGTTTGCTGCGAGCCTGACAGCCGCCTTGGTCTTTTCGCTCTTGCCTTCTAACAACAAATCTTCGAAGTTCAGCAGAATATCTTTCTGCTCCTCTTTGATTCGCGTCTGTTCGTCTGCTAGCCGCTGTTCTTCCTCCAGCATGGCATCGACCATCTGCTCTGCCGCTTCCAATCGCTTTTCGTAATTTTCTCGAATTACATTTTGCTGCTGCTCCTCCAGCTCAAACATTGCGTCAAGGGCTTTTTCAACAGCCTCAATTTGATCTTGGGCCCTTTCATCAGCCAAAGCCTTCATTTCAGCGTTGAATTTTTCTTCCGCGGCGATCTTCAGCGCGTGAATTTCCTCTGGAGCATAGTCGCCAGAAGTTTCCAGCGCTTTTATGTAATCAAGGCGCTCTTTATGAATACGGCGTATTTCTTCATCTTCTGTCTCATTAAGCCGCAAAATTTCATTAACGCTGTCTTGCTCTAGTTCTCGCCTTTTAGCTTGTGCCGCAGCCGCCTGCTCTGCCTGTATTCTCAAGCGTTCGGCTTCATCTGCTGCCTCTTGCTCTCTACGCCAATAGGTTTCCGTGTATATTTCGTTTTCAATATTTTGACGTTGCAGCAGCAGACTGTTAATTTCTTCCTCAATCTCTGCAATTTCCTGACCGCTGCGCCTGCCAGCAGCCCCGCTATCTTCAATAGCTTTTTTTCTTTGTTTTAATAATGTGATTTCTTTGTTGACAGCAAGCAAGCGAGTTTCACTGTCAGCAGTGCCTTGCGCGAGAGCGATTGCTGCTGATAAGTCCTCAACTCCTTGGGTGGCTAACCGTATAAACTCATTCATTGGCCCTTTTGTGCCAGTGCCAATAGTTAGGAAAAGGGCGTCCCAAGAATCGCCAAGGTTAGAAATGGCTCCGTCTAGCGTAGCCGATCTGCGCTCCATGTTACCCATGAAGTCTTCGGCTGCAATTTTCTGAATATGCTGCTCAATGGCGGTCGCGCTGTTTGTAATGCGCGTTTCCATGCCTTTATAAAGGACAATAAGCTCTTGCCCATCTTTTCTTATTTGAATACCAAAAGATTTAAGGGCTTCAAATTCACCGACAGATGCTTGCCCAATAGCTCGCACCATATCTTCCAGATTTCTGCCTAGACCAGAAGCAACATCACCATAGGCGGTCAATGCCTCCATAGAGGGATCAAGCCCGCGTACAGCTAGCTGCGTGAAAGCGTTAGCGACCTGTGCTAGGTCATAAGGAGTAGTAGCGGCAAATTTTTGAATTTCCTGAAATTGCCTCTGGGCTTTTTCTGCTGACCCAGTGACAGTTACCAGTGATGCGTTGATGACCTCAAATTCTCTAGTAACATCTACGGTTTTCTTCAACGCCGCTCTAGCTGTCAGCGCCGCTGTCGCTATTGCTGCTAGGGCAACAGCAGCTTTCCCGAAACCGCCTTTGGCTGCTTTTTCTGTTTCTTTGTTTGCGCTTTTTGCTTCTTTTTCAAGCCCGTCTAATTCATGCTCGGCGTCATTTGCGGCTGCGCCCACTTTTCTCAGGGCTGCTGCGGCTCTGCCGAGGTCAGACGTATCTGCCTTGAATTGTAATGTTGCTACTTCAACGGCCATATTGGTTTCACCTCACGGTATTTAGCTAATTTTACAATAGCGCGCACCTCCCAAGGGAATAAGATTGCTCCTGTGAGGGATATATAGCTTTGAATTTCTTGATAGGTATGTTTCGGCAAAGAAATATACGCATCCCAAGTCGGCTCTAGCTCTGGCGACAAAGGCGGTGCGTTGAGCAAATCAGGCGGGGTTTTGCCTGTGCTTTTTTCTACTTGCTTGAGAGAGTCGTAGCGGCTGACCTTGGAGCCTTCTGGGTAAGCGTGAATGTACATAAGCCACCTCCCAAAAGTAACAAACTCGTCAATCAGCCTTTCGTAAAATTTACCCTATCGCCGCAGTGGTCAAGAATCCTGTCCACGTTTACCGGAGAGTTTTCTAGCAAGCCCTTGCAGGCTTTTTTACTAAATTTGAGCGGCTCACCATCCTTGGTGATATTGCCCCAGTCAGTAATTAGATCAATCGCAAATTCAACGTCGAGGGGGAAGAAATCAAACACTTCCATCTCCTCATTTTTTGCTTTTAGCTCAATTATCATTTTTCGTTGATTACGCTTGGCTAGGCGAAAGGCCGCAGAATCTGGGCCTTGCACAATCACAAAAGCATCCGATACAGACCCATCGGCCTGTACCAGATTGCATTTTGTGCCAGCCTCATGCGCCTCGCGCGTTTCTAGCTGACTTATTTCCATAGGTTACGCCGCTGATCTAGTGATTACGATGTTACTCGCGTCTCCAGAATCATAAAGGCCAACAAAGTCCATGGCAATAGTAACCGGCCCTTCGCCTGCAACGTCAGGCTGACCGGAATTGTATTTCACATTTCCAATATCAATAACGTAATCGTTACCATCAGGATCAGTGAGAGTGAGTTGTATACTGCTTGCGGTTTCATTGATGAATTTCTCATACAGCGTTTTGCTGTCGAAGTATGTCGTCATTGACCCGCTGAGTCTACTTTTCCCGATACTCGGCTGCAATGTGAGAGGACTGCCAACTCGGAACATAGGCTCGATGCCATTTTCCAAGTTAATGTCGATTGCAGTAACCACCCCAATAGTTGAGCCGCCCTCAGTGATTGACCCCGTAAATGAATCAAATGGCAGATTGCCTACGTCAGCAGAATATGTGCTGCTGGCAATTTCGGCAGTCGCAAGGCTAATGTCTTGGCCTACTACAGTAAATGACATAGTGACCATGGCATTAGGGGCTACTGACATAGAAAGGGCTGAAATCTCTACGCCCGTATATCTGTGCCATTCTGGGGTAGCCAAATCCGCAAACTTGCGCTCAAACGTAAAGGAGCGCCGCGTTACTCCGGTCTTGAGTACGTCAGTCGTCCAAGTTCCGCAAAATGCAGCTTCTAGCAAATCATCAAGCGCGCCATACTCAAGCTCTACGCTAATGTCGCCGCCGATCTGTTTATTGCCGTGTCGGAAATCCTCAATTTGTCGGTCTCCGCGTAATTTTTCGCTCTCCAGTCCATCCTTGGTAAGCGCCAGCGTAGTTCCGGTATGCGGGCATGGCGTCCAAGTAGGCGTGGAAGGCGTTGTCCCATAAGTCACTTCTGCAATGAAGTGGAGACTGTGCTGTGCGCCGTTCGCAATTGTCATGTTCTAGCCTCTGTGAATAATTGAAAATTTACCGAAACAGGCACCGAGTACCACGCGGTATCTGTCGCAATAGCCAAACCTATGCTGACCGACCTGATTCTTAGCTTAACGTCATTATACGTCAAAACGGTGCCGCGTTTGAAAGCATCAGCTATTGAATCAACCGCCTGCGGTCTGCCTGACCCTCTCGGCACCACTACCTCAATTTGGTAGATGCCATTTGTTTCGTCCAATCCAGTAGCGCCAAGCGATGCCTGAGAAGTCTCGGTAGGAATAAAGGTTGGCTTTATGTAGACGGTTCCGGTCACTGGCTCATACGGTATGTTGGGATAAGCCACCGGATCACTGACAGACGCCGCCAGCTTTGTATCTAGCGCTGCCTGCATATCATTAAAAAACGTGCTCATATCTTGATAACCAATGGCTTACTAGCCAATCTCGTCATTTCCATTTTTACCATGTGAGAATTATTTTCTACCCACGCGGCATATTGCACGTTGTTCGTCAGATAAAAATTCATGCCTAACTGCAATTTGGCGGTTTCTGTCATCGCTTGAGTGCTAGCAGTGCGACCCGCTGCCGCCTTTCCATCTGACTGTATAGTTCCGCTTGCTGGCCTTGATATAGTGGCCTGCCAGTTTGATCTAAGCAGTCCGGTATCCACAGGCGTTGCCTCAATTATTCGGCTAGAGGAAGCCAGCAGTGTGCCCCGAATGGACTTTTCCACTATTTCAATAATGCGCTCTACCGCTTCGTCAGTAGTCTGCGTCATCGTCTGATCTGCAAGCTAACCGCCAAGCTAGTGCCTGCGGGTTTAGTGTCACTGACAGCCATGACCGTATAGGTCACACTATCTACCACTACAGTATCGCCAACCTCGTAAGCGTAGCCTTCTGCCAACATCCTGCGATCACCAGCCTCGACAGCAAACCGCGATCCTTTTGCCGCCGCGCTGAAATCTCCAGCATCGGCGGTTTTGAAATCGAAAATACAGGCATATTTTGTGAATGTGCTGGTTGTATCAGTGGTTTGCCCTGTCGCTGCGCTATACGAGCCTTGAGTTGTGCGCGTGAATGTATACTGCCGCCCAAACTTGGTCAGCAATGCCGTTGCTGATTCCTTGAGAGGAGTATAGTTGTAGCTCATACGCGACTAACTTCCATCGGCGAATGAATCAATTTTCGCAATGCCTTCATAATTGCAGGCGTTGACCTTTTCATGCCAGAGCTAGTGCTGTATTGCACCTCAATGTCTCCGACCTTTTCGCGCAGCGTTTCTCGCTCACTAGCGCTTAATTTGCTATCTCCGTCTATCTCTACCTTGGTAGCTTCATAAACGGCAATTTTGACCTCTTTCGGAATTTCATCAGATTCAATCGAATACCCGTCAATAAAGACGTAATCCCGAGGCCATTGTAGCGATTGATCTTCAGTGTGCTTTTCGCCCAGAAATTGCAGCGACTCGATAAAATCCATCGCGCGCTGAATCTTTTGGTCTAATTCATCTGTATCGGCTGGATAGGTTATGCCCCTAGCATCGGCCCATGTAGTGAAATCACTACGGCTGACATAGCTTGTGGCATTTGACACTATGGAGCCATCTTCTACGACCAGTGCCATAAAAACTCCAGAAAAGGGGAAAGGGGGCCGAAGCCCCCTGATTGATCTTAGCCCAGAACCAGAGCGATGTAGTCAGGCTTCCAAGCCTTCACGCCCCAAGCAGAAGCAACCTCGATCATGCTCTTGCGATAGCCCTTGTAGACGCGAATCTCAAAGACCAGACCGGAGTGAGGGTCTTGGACAACCATCACATCGTCAGCAGCATCGCCGCCTTCTGGCGCAGCAGGAGCCCGTACAGCAAGCTCAAGCGCAGCGCGGTGGAAGGCTACGTTTGGAGTGTAGCTGCCGCCTACAGTGATAGCGTCATTGTCTGCCTCTGCTGCTCGCAAACCGGGTGATCCGATTGTAAAGCTGCCAGCCGCCAATTCAGTATTAACAACATACTTATCGGTGGTTCCGGCAAACGTCACGATGTCGCCTGCGAGAATCGTGCCAGTGCCGCCATCTGCTGCAATAGTGGTGTCGCCAACTGCCGAAGAAGCATCATTCAGCAAGTAGGATGAGCCAGTTCCAGCAGTGTGCAGACCAACCTGTGCAGATTCGCGAACGCCCATGCCCATGAGGTCAAGCAGGATGCCTTGTCGCAGCAGATCAGCGCCGCCAGCAGTATTAACTTGCTGGAGAGTTGATTGCTTGCGAAGGTTAGCGCCTGCGGCGGTGTTCATTACTACTGACACCTGACCGTCATTGAGGGGCATACCGTTATCGGCAAGGATTTTGCGAACGTCTGCCAGCAGGTCGAAATCAGACGCAAACGGAGTGGTGCCAGCAGTACCGATAGCGCGTGATGCGCCCTGATAAGCAGCTTCCCACAAGTCTTGCTCAATTTCGTTGCACAGAGTACGCATGGCTTGTTTGATTTGGTCGCCATAAACGGTTTGAAATCCAATGCCGTTGTTAAGGTGGCGCACATCTTCGCCAGTGTAAGGAATCTGAACAGCACGAGAGTTGCTGATTGACAGGGTTTTGCTGTCAACCGTTTGATCCGTGCCCTCTGGGATGGTCATAGATTCAGACACATTGACTGCGGTAGCAGCACGAGTGAATGAAGCGCGAACCGTGTCGCCTTTTGCAACGCGCTCAGAGCCGTTTGCGTTGATGGTTGAGGCGGGAATGAAGCCAACAAGCTCCCGACCTACTACGTCTGCGGCTTTATAAATGTCTGCCGCGAGATTGCTTAAAGTGTTAGCCATTAGTGGCCTCCGTTAATTCAATCGTCGAAAATATTGCCGCCCGATTGCAAAAACTCAGCCCGTTGGAATTGAGTCATCGCGTCGAAGTCAGCCCTAGATACTTCCTTTGTTGCTTGGGCCTTACCCTCGCTGCGAATAGCCCCGCCGCCTTGCGCTTGGCTACCATCAATCAAAAATGGAAAAGCCGACCTAATCGAGCTTTCCAATTCGTCCATATTGGACACTGTTAGTTGGCCTCGTTCATCAGTCACGCGAATTTGATCTTCTACCAGCGTCAGCCTTGCTGAAATTTGCTGCTGAAGTAAATTTGCTTTCTGAATGTCCTTGGTCAGCTTTGCAGCCATTTTACCAGCTTCCGCGCTAATTTGCTGTTTTCTTGCACTTTCGTTCATTTGCTCTATGTGTGAGCTTAGAGACTGCACTTTATCTTCCAGAGCTTTATTGAGTTGCTTGAGGTCACTTTGGTCGCCCCGCTCGTCACTGAGCTTGGCTACCTTGGCCTGCATTTCTTGATAGCTCGCCTCTTGAGTTTTTAACTTCCCAAGCAGCTCGCTATTTTTTGCTTTCAATCCCTTCACGGTTTCTTCCACCAAAGGATCGGCAATTTCTCGCGCCTTTTGCTGGATTATTTCGTTGAGGTTGGTTTTTACTTCTTCTGGAAGGTCTAATGCTTCTAAGTCCATGTGATGCTCCTTGAGCCTGCCCTTGGCTGTTTATGGTATTTGCGTTTATTTATCGCTAAACGCCTACGATTTTGCGGATGTAGTTTAATTGATCTTGCTGCTTTTGCGGCAACTCCTTAAATGACTTATATTTATTTGCATTGTCTATTAAGCTCGCGGCTTGATCCTCGCCAAATTCATATCGATAACGGACAATTAGTTTCGCTAGCAATCGCGATGTTTCTGGCTTGTCGCTAAGGGCCAACATATTTGTCTCTCTTTATATCGTAAAATTCGCGCCTCATAATAAGCGCCGATCTGTTTAATACAACCATGAAGCCTTTATCAGCGACATCAATGGCGTCATATCCTGACAGCATAGCGATTATTCCATCGTTATGCATTAGCGTCATTTGTATGTCTGTATATTGCTCCTCAAGTGCCGACGTTGCGCCTTCAAATTGATCTCTTGCCATGAAACCAGAGTCAAACTGTTGCTTTATTTTTGCCTTTCTTTTATCAAATTCTTTTTGCAAAGCGTCTTTTAACTTTGCTCTTACAACCCCTACGCTCCCCGCGCCAGCTGATTGAATTATTTTAGCCTCTGAATGCAGCTTTGCTTGCATCAAGAAGCCTTCGCCTTGAGCGTATTCCAGCGCTGTGTCCCATCCAAATTCTGATTTTCCCCCAAATTTGCGGCGCGCAAAGTACATTCCGTCACCGTATATTCCTAGTCCTGCCCAATATTCTCCGTTCATGGTATTGTCTACTGCGACTCGTACTTTAACGCCTCTTGCCAAGTCCAGCCTGTCAGCAGTTTTTATATTTGCAAATTCTTCCGCAGATACGAGAGTCGGCAGACCATCAATGCCCCGCATTTTTGCTAATCTGTCCATCCAAGGGTTTCTTCCAGTTTCTATTGGTGCATTAGGTACGCCTTCAAGTATTTCGACGGCATAATCAAAAATATCCTCTGGCGCAATTTCTTGCATATTCGGAGAAAATTTCCGTGAATTGCTTATTACTGGTACATCTACTGTAGGCGCGACCACCGACACTCCATTAAATACCTCGTCCATTTTTCGTAGCTCTGCCAGCGATAATATATTGCCTTTATCGTCAACAAATCTGGAAATGGGCAGATTTTGCTCTCTGAATAACTTGCCTCTGGCTGGGCCTAGCACTTTATCTTGAAAATCGGCGCTTTGCGTTCTGAGCCAATCTCCGTAATTAGTGTTGCCTCCAACGCTGCGCTTTATGTCGCCTTTTGCGGGGCGAGTGCCTTCAATATCCCTGCCGAGGTCATATTCTGGCTTCACTACAAAAGTAATAGTGGATCGGCAATTAAAATGCGCTGGGGGCTTGGGGTTTCTATCATCTATTGAATAAACAATTTGGTCGCGGCTGGCGCAAATCAGACTTGTGCGGCTGTCCAGAGTAGCCACCCATTTGTAGCCATCTAGCACATCCTCATTCTCTTTCATTGTTTCATTGCGCGCGGCATTGGCAGTGTGATTGGTAATCGTGCGAGCCAATGTGGCTGCTTTGCGCTGCTCAGTCGGGATAATCCCTAAAATATCCTCGGTAAGCTCTTTGTTGCTTTTGCCTAGCAGAATGGCGTCTTGGGCAATTTTTTGCACTGCCAAAGTGCTTTTTACCCCAAACTCATTGAGTATCCCGCCAATGCTATACCCCGCAGCAGGCTCTATTGCCATCATATTGCCAAATATGGCCTGCTTTAACTGCACTGGCGCTACCGCAGCAAACTGCACATCGGTAGCCTGTCCCAGAATTTTACTGCTGACGCCAAATTCATATTCAGCAAATTCCTCTAAATCTGCTAAAAATTCCTCGGCATATTCGCTGTATGATTCTTTTAGATATTCAACTAGGTCGGCAATGTTGGCTTCAGCAATGGCTCTGCCAGCAGGCGATTGATCTTCTAGCCGCGCAACTCCATTGCGTATTGTCTGAGCAATACGGGCGGCAGCTTTCTGCTCTCTGCCCCTTGCATACCGCTGCACAAAAATCTGGTGGCGAGTGAGGGCATCTTGAATATCGTCATTGGTGGACATTCATTATTTTTTCTTTTTCTTTTTGGCGTCTTTTCTTGCTACAGCTAGGTTTGACCACGCATTAGGGTATTTGACGCCAGCCCGTTTTGACATGGCTTTCGCTCTCGCCTTTTGTTGTGACGTTAATTTAGCCATTACTTTTTCTTATATCCCTTACTGGCAGCTTTTTTTGGCTTTTTAATTTTCATCCCAGCTTTTTTTAAATCTTTGCGCGGCATTACCATTTCTCCTTGTCTGCCCAATAGGCCGCAGACATTTTGCCCTTTGCTATATTTTTAGCGTGACGCGCCTTGAAACTAGCGCGCCGAGCTGCGTCTGACTTGCTTTCGTTTTTACGGGGCGGCGAGCCTGATACTCCCTGCTGCCCAAATCTAATCAATTTGGTTTTATCGCCCTCTTTCGCCAATACTACATGGCTTTTCGTAGGGTGCTTTGGAGTGCGCTTAGGCTTGTTATATCCAGATAAGCCGAACCGCTCTAGTCTCGGGTCTTTCGCCATTTTTACCCCAACGGGCTCAATTCGCCCAATTCCTCGCGCACATCCTCAAGTGTGCGTGAGCCTTCAATAATGCCAGCCGCGCGCAATCTGTCAAATATATCTTGGTCGCTAAT